>LULQ01000148.1_pt1 | contig 11628 bp, 8 predicted proteins | sample 728091 | NCBI WGS metagenome assembly LULQ01 (sample SAMN03860285, study PRJNA289734) | marine metagenome | biome: seawater column; feature: ocean; material: water; isolation source: Red Sea water column Station 149 - depth 10m | place: Saudi Arabia: Red Sea | collected 2011-10-15 | depth 10 m
ACGCGCGTCGTTCCTCGACGCTGTAGACACCTTCGATGGGCAAGTCGATCACTCCTAGATCAGAGCGACTGACTCACACGCAGACTGGCAGACAGGGGGACGATGAAGTCCCATCGGCCAGTGGCAGGGTCTGTCGGCCGGCCGATGAACCTTTCCTACCTCAGGCCGCGGACCGGGCCCGTGCGAGCTCGAGCGCCTCGCGGAAGGCGGCGGTGACGTACGGCGGGACCGGCAGCCCCCTGTCGCGGGCCCAGAGCAGCTCCATCTCGACCCGGGCGATCTGGGCGGCGAAGTCGGAGTCCTCGTCGATGTGCAGGGTGCGCATGACGTCGCCGAAGTCGGCGAGCTGCTCGGGGTTGTTGGCGCCGACGGGGGAGAAGGAGAGGCGGCGCATCAGGCGCACCAGCCACTTCTGCCAGGGCGCCAGCTCGCCCCACAGGCCGCGCGCGGAGAGCTGGTAGAAGGCGTAGTGGCCCGGCTCCTGGCGCTTGATGGGGGCGATGACGGTGTCGGCGACGGCGGTCTCGCCCAGCTCGCGGACACCGTCGTGCAGCAGGTTGTAGGCCAGCACCGCCGAGCGCTCGGTGGCCATGCCGGTGACGTAGTAGAGCATCCGGACGACGTCCTGGAAGGCGCCGATGTGCGCCAGGGCCCCGAGGACCTTGAGCTTGGTGCCGATCGAGTCGAGGTCGGCGTCGGCGTGCGCGCGACCGAGCCGCACCTGGAGCTCGTCGAGGATGCGGCCGTGCTGGGTCTCCTGCGGCTGCCAGACGTCGCGGTAGAAGAACACGTCGACCTCGGGCGGGTCGGGCAGCATCGTGGTCAGCTCCAGGACGTTGCGGTCGACCTCGAGCTCGACGCGCGCCATGTAGTCCAGGACGTGGCCGAAGCGCTGCTCGAGGGTCCGCGGGTCCCGCACGGTGAAGTCCACGTCCTCCAGCCGCAGCGGCGGGTGCTCCTCGCCGAGGCGCTGGACGTGCTCGACCAGGCGGGTCGTCGTCGTGGCGCTCACCGGGCCAGCCTAGGCGCGTGGCTGGGTGTGCGGGGGAGGGCAGGTGCTGGGATCACCTGTGAGGTTCGTCGCCGGGCCCTACTCTGGATGGCAGGAGGGGACGTGCGACTGCGGCGACCGCGATCCACCGCCGCGACGGCACCGAGGCCGGCGGCGGCGCTCTGCGCTGCCCTGACGACCGGAGCGATGCTCGCTGCGCTCGCCGGCTGCAGCGCCGACACCACCGTCGCTGAGGAGCCCGAGCCCTCGGGCACCAGCAGCAGCGCGACTGGCACCGCCACCGACCCCGGGGAGTCGGCCCAGCCCGGGCTGGACCCGGCGTACGCCGTCGACGCGCCGGGCCGCTTCAAGAGCCTGCCCCGCACCGCCGACATCGTGGTGCAGACCCAGGAGACGATCGACGAGGACACCATCGCTGCCATCGAGGCGCTCGACGGCGTGGCCGCGATCGAGCGGCTCAGCCTGCTCCAGGTCAGCATCGAGAACCGTGTCCTCGACGTCGCGGCCGTCGACCCGGCGACCTACCGCCGCTACGCGCCCCGCGAGCTCCCGCAGAACCAGGAGATCTGGGACCGCGTCGCCGCCGGCGAGCTGGCGGTCGGCAAGGCCGTGGCCAAGCGGCTGCCGCTCGACGACGACGACTTCGTCGCGCTGACCAGTGAGGTGCCGCCCATCCACCTCGGGGTGAAGGCACCGCAGATCACCAACGCCGTCGACGCCGTCGTCAACGAGAAGTGGGGCGAGGCGCTGGGCGCGACACCCGGGAACGCGCTGCTGATCTCGACCGGCCTCACCGCCCCCGACGCGGTGGTGAAGCCGCTGGCGAAGCTGCTGCCCGAGGACACCTCGATCGAGCGTCTCGACGCCGTCGCCCGCTACGGCCTGGACCCCGACGCGGTGCAGACCGCGCAGGTCGTGGGCTCGCTGTCCGACGCGATCGGCGTGTTCACCTACCGCCCGATCGGCGGCGGGCGGATCGCCCCGGACCCCGCCTGGGTCCGCACCCACATCAGCACCCAGTCGGTGCCGATCCTCGGCAGCGTCACGTGCAACAACGCGATCTTCCCGCAGCTGCGTGCCGCGCTGGAGGAGATCGTGACCGCCGGGCTGGCCGCCGAGATCAAGCGCGAGCAGTACGCCGGTTGCTACTACCCCCGCTTCATCGCCGGCACGACCAGCCTGTCCAACCACTCCTTCGGCACCGCGCTGGACCTCAATGTGCCCGGGAACCTGCGCGGGACGGTCGGTGAGATGGACCGCGTGGTGGTCTCCATCTTCAAGAAGTGGGGCTTCGCCTGGGGCGGCGACTGGCGCTACACCGACCCGATGCACTTCGAGATGGCGCGGATCGTCCGACCGGGCTGACCGTGAACGAACGCCGCGGCCGTTCGGAGCCGGCGCGCGGATCGCTGGGGGATAGGTTGGGCCGCATGCGAGCCGTGCAGGTCGTCGAGACCACCGGACCCGAGCACCTGCAGGTGCGTGAGGTCCCCGAGCCCCAGCCCGGTCCCGACCAGGTCCTGGTCGAGGTGCACAGCATCGGGGTGTCCTTCCCCGACCTGCTGCTGACCCGGGGGGAGTACCAGCTCAAGCCCGAGCCGCCGTTCAGCCTCGGTGTCGACGTCGCGGGCGTCGTCGTCTCGGCGCCGGAGTCGTCCGGGCTGGCGGCCGGTGACCGGGTCGCCGCCGTGGCGCCGTACGGCGGGGCGTCGGAGCTCGCGGTGTTCGGCACCGACTCGGTGTTCCGGCTCCCCGACGCGCTGACCTTCGACGAGGGCGCCGCGCTGCCGATGAACTACCTCACCGCCGAGTTCGCGCTCAACGCGCGCGCCGGGCTGCGCGAGGGCGAGACGGTCCTGGTCCACGGTGCGGCCGGCGGGGTGGGGACCGCGACCATCCAGGTCGCCAAGGGCATGGGCGCCACGGTCATCGCGGTCTGCTCGACGCAGAAGAAGGGCGACTACGCCAAGGCCGCCGGTGCCGACGAGGCCGTGCTGCTCGACGGCTTCAAGGACTCCGTCATGGCCCTGACCGAGGGCCGCGGCGTCGACGTCGTGGTCGACGTGGTCGGCGGCTCGGTCTTCACCGACTCGCTGCGCTGCCTGGCCACGCTCGGACGGCTGCTCGTGGTCGGCTTCGCCGCCGGCGAGGGCATCCCCGAGGTCAAGGTCAACCGGCTGCTGCTCAACAACATCGACGTGCGCGGCGTGGGCTGGGGCGGCTACGGGATGATGCGCCCGGGCTATCTCCACCAGCAGTGGGAGGCGCTGCTGCCGATGATCGAGGCCGGCGCCGTGAAGCCGCCGATCGGCGCGACGTACTCCTTCGACGAGCTGGGCAGGGCACTGGTCGACATGGACGAGCGGCGCACCCTCGGCAAGTCCGTGGTGCGGGTGCGATGAACGACCCGCACGCCGAGCACCACGGGCACGACCACGACCACGGGCACGACTCCGATCTCCCCGAGGAGGAGAAGGTCCGCCGCGCCGGACACGTCGTGCTCGACGCCGTGGTCGCGGCCGACGTCGGCGGCGACGACCCCGACCGGGCGCAGGCGGCGATGGAGCTGGTCTTCGAGCACCTGCTGGAGATCGACGCGATCGAGCTGTTGCTGGACGAGGAGAGCGAGGAGCTCGAGCTCGACATCAGCCCGCTCATCGGCGGCGTCATGCTCGTCGTACGCCGACTGGTGGCCGAGCTCGCCGCCCGCGACGGTGTCGACGAGGAGACGATCGTGATGTCGGTGCGCGCGGCCCTGGACGCTGCGGCGGGGTAGTCCCGGCTAGGGTCGCGGACGTGAGCATCCTCGACGACGCCCGCGAGGGCATGGACCTGTCCGTCCGGCCGCAGGACGACCTCTTCGGCCACGTCAACGGCCGCTGGCTCGCGGAGACCGAGATCCCCTCGGACCGCTCGAGCTGGGGCCCCTTCGTCGCGCTGAGCGACGCCGCCGAGCAGCACGTGCGCGAGATCATCGAGGAGCTGGCCGCCGGCGGACCCACCGACGCCGCCGATCCCTCCGCCGCCGACGAGGCGCGCAAGATCGGCGACCTCTACACCTCCTTCATGGACACCGAGCGGATCGCGGCCCTGGGCCTGACTCCGGTGCAGCCGCTGGTCGAGGCGATCGGTGGACTGCGCGACCTGCGCGACCTGGCCGCCTTCCTCGGGGAGTCCGAGCGCATCGGCAGTCACGGCGTCTTCGGCTCCTACGTCGACAACGACGACAAGGACTCCGAGCGCTACCTGGTGAACTTCGTCCAGGGCGGCCTGGGCCTGCCCGACGAGTCCTACTACCGCGAGGACAAGCACGCCGAGACCCGCGAGAAGTACCTCGCCTACCTCACCCGGCTGCTCGAGCTCGGCGGCACCGGCGCCGACTGGCTCGGCGACCCCGCCGCGGCCGCGCGCACGGTGCTCGACATCGACACCCGGATCGCGAAGGGGCACTGGGAGCGCGCGGAGACCCGCGACGTCCAGCGGACCTACAACCTGCACACCCTCGAGCAGCTGCGCACGCTCGTGGGCCCCTTCGACCTCGACGTCTACGTCACCAACCTCTCCGGCGGCGCGAAGTCCGCCGAGGAGCTGCTGGCCGAGGTCAACGTCCGCCAGCCGTCGTTCTTCGAGGGCCTGGCCGGCGTGCTCGCCGAGGTGCCGCTCGAGCAGTGGCGCCCCTGGCTGCTGGTCCGCGTGCTGCGGTCGGCGGCGCCGTACCTCACCGACGAGCTCGTCGAGACCAACTTCGACTTCTACGGCCGCACGCTCAACGGCACCCCCGAGCTGCGTGCGCGCTGGAAGCGCGGCGTCGCCCTGGTCGAGGGGGCGCTGGGCGAGGCCGTCGGCAAGCAGTACGTCGCCCGCCACTTCCCGCCGCAGTCCAAGGCGATGATGGAGGAGCTGGTCGCCAACCTGCTGGCCGCCTACCGCGAGTCGATCGGCGCCCTGGACTGGATGACCGAGGACACCAAGGCCAAGGCGTACGAGAAGCTCGAGACCTTCAACCCCAAGATCGGCTACCCCGACACCTTTCGCGACTACTCCGGCCTCCAGGTGCGCCCCGACGACCTGATGGGCAACGTCGCGGCGTCGGCGGCGTTCGAGACCGACCGCCAGCTGGGCAAGATCGGCTCGCCGGTCGACCGCGACGAGTGGCACATGCTCCCGCAGACCGTGAACGCCTACTACAACCCCGGCACCAACGAGATCTGCTTCCCCGCCGGCATCCTGCAGCCGCCGTTCTTCTCCCCCGACGCCCACCCGGCGGAGAACTACGGCGGCATCGGCGCGGTCATCGGCCACGAGATCGGCCACGGCTTCGACGACCAGGGCGCGCAGTTCGACCCGCTGGGCAACCTGCGCGACTGGTGGACCCCCGACGACAAGGCGGCCTTCGAGGAGAAGTCGAAGAAGCTCGTCGCCCAGTACGACGCCCTCGAGCCGCGCGACCTGCCCGGTGAGCGGGTCAACGGCCAGCTCACGGTCGGCGAGAACATCGGCGACCTCGGCGGCCTGACCATCGCGCACAAGGCGTACGTGATCTCCACCGGTGGCGAGGCGAGCGTCGAGGAGCGGCGCCGGCTCTTCCTCAACTGGGGCCACGTGTGGCGCACCAAGCGCCGCGCGGAGCAGGCGCGTCAGTTCCTCACGATCGACCCGCACAGCCCGGCGGAGTTCCGCGCCAACATCGTGCGCAACCTCGACGAGTTCCACGAGGTCTTCGAGACCGCGCCCGGCGACGGGCTGTGGCTGGACCCCGAGGACCGCGTCCGGATCTGGTGAGGCGACTGCGGCGGGAGGTCATGCGGACGGGAGGTCCGCTTCCGCTGGACGTATGACGTCCCGGCGCGGGCGACTCAGCCGGCGAGGCGCTCCTGGCGCGCCGCGACCGTGCGGTCGACGAGTGCCGCGACGGCGGGGAAGCCGCGACGCAGGGAGTCGAACCCGCGCGGGGTCAGCACGCAGGCGGTGACCGGGGTCATCGCGGTGACCGTGGCGGTGCGCGGGAGGCGCCGGTCGATGACGCCGAGCTCGCCGACCAGCTCGCCGGGGCCGAGGACGGCGACGAGGTCCTCGCCGACGGTGACGGCGACCTGGCCCTCGACCAGCAGGAAGGCCTGGTTCTCGAGCTCGCCCTCGCTGGTCAGCGTCGCGCCCGAGCGCAGCGACACGACGTCCATCAGCGCGGCCATCCGGCGCAGCTCCCGCGGGGAGCAGTCGGCGAGGGCGGGGACGCTGCGCAGGAGGTGCTCGGTGGTGCGTGCCATGGGGACTCCTGGGTCGGACGAGGTGGGGGAGGGAAGACATACCGTCGGTACGTCACCGACCGTACTCGGGGTATGTGAAAGATCAACACCCTGTGGAGGAGATCACCGCAGCGTCGGGGGCGGCTGGTAGACACCGTGGTCATGAGTCCCACCGCCGCGCTGACCGACCGTGCCGCCGCTCGCGAGGCGGCAGAGGCCCACCTGCGCGCCCTCGTGGGGCCTCGCGACGGGCAGCCGGAGGCGCGGCTGCGCGAGGACCAGTGGAGCGCGATCGAGGCGCTGGCCGTCGACCGCCGCCGTGCCCTGGTCGTCCAGCGCACCGGCTGGGGCAAGTCGGCGGTCTACTTCGTGGCCACCCTGCTCCTGCGCGGCGCCGGCGCGGGCCCGACGGTCATCGTCAGCCCGCTCCTGGCCCTCATGCGCAACCAGATCGCCGCCGCCGAGCGCGCCGGCATCCGCGCGGTGACCATCAACTCCACCAACGCCGAGGACTGGGAGCCGATCCACGAGCAGATCGCGGCCGGCGAGGTCGACGTGCTGCTGGTCAGCCCCGAGCGGCTCAACAACCCCGGCTTCCGCGACGAGGTGCTGCCCCGCCTGGCGGCCACCTGCGGCCTGCTGGTGGTCGACGAGGCGCACTGCATCTCCGACTGGGGTCATGACTTCCGCCCCGACTACCGCCGCATCCGCACCCTTCTCGACGACCTGCCCGACGGCATCCCCGTCCTGGCCACGACCGCCACCGCCAACGCACGCGTGACCGACGACGTCGCCCAGCAGCTCGGCTCCATCGAGCGTGGCGACGTGCTGACCCTCCGCGGCACGCTGGACCGCGAGTCGCTGCGCCTGGGCGTGGTCCACCTCAAGACCCCCGACCAGCGGCTGGCCTGGCTCGCCGACCACCTCGCCGAGCAGCCGGGCTCCGGCATCGTCTACTGCCTGACCGTCGCCGCGACCCAGGAGGTCGCCGACTACCTCCGCTCCCGCGGCCACGACGTCGCGGCCTACTCCGGTCAGACCGAGACCACCGAGCGGCAGGCCCTCGAGGCCGACCTCGCCGCGGGACGCATCAAGGCGCTCGTCGCGACCAGCGCGTTGGGCATGGGCTTCGACGCCAGCCTCGGGTTCGTGGTCAACCTGGGCTCCCCCAGCTCGCCGGTGGCCTACTACCAGCAGGTCGGCCGTGCCGGCCGCGGCCTCGACGCCCGCAGCGAGTCGGCCACGGTGGTGCTGCTGCCCGCGCCGGAGGACCGCGACATCTGGGCCTACTTCGCCTCCCTCGGCTTCCCCCGCGAGGAGCAGGTCCGCGAGACCCTCGCCGTCCTCGCCGAGGAGGGCCGCCCGCTCAGCACCGCCGCGCTGGAGACCCGGGTCGAGCTCAGCCGCACCCGGCTCGAGACGATGCTGAAGGTCCTCGACGTCGACGGCGCCGTACGCCGGGTCAAGGGCGGCTGGGAGTCCACCGGTCGCCCGTGGAGCTACGACGCCGAGCGCTACGAACGGGTGCGGGCGGCGCGCGAGCGCGAGCAGCAGGCGATGCTCGACTACCTGCGCACCGACCGGTGCCGGATGTGGTTCCTGCGCGACCAGCTCGACGACCCCGAGGCGACCGAGTGCGGCCGGTGCGACAACTGCGGCGGGCTCGACCTGCCCACGCACGTCTCCGCCGAGGCCGTGAGCCAGGCCCAGGAGCGGCTGGCGCGCCCCGGCGTGCCCCTCCCGCCGCGCAAGATGTGGCCGACCGGTCTCGACCGGCTCGGCATCGACCTGCGCGGGCGGGTCTCCGAGCAGGCCCAGGAGGGGCGGGCGGTCGCCCGGCTCACCGACCTCGGCTACGGCCAGGCGCTGCGAGAGCTGTTCCGCGAGGACACCGAGGACGGCCCGGTGCCCGTCCCGCTGGTCCAGGCGGTCATCGAGGTGCTCGGCGACTGGCGACCCGACGTCGACGCGATCGTCGAGATCGAGTCGGTGTCCCGGCCCGAGCTCGTGGGGTCGCTGGCCGACGGGCTCTCGCGCTACCTCCAGGTCCCGCTGCTCGGCCGCTGGGCCGTCCTCGACCCCGACGTGCCGCCGGGGCGTGGTGCGGCCAACTCCGCGCAGCGGGTCGCGGCGGTGTCGCGGCGGTGCGGCCTGGAGACGGAGCCGGGCGCGCTCGAGGGGCGTCGGGTGCTGCTCGTCGACGACCTCGTCGACACCGGCTGGAGCACGACGCTCGCCGCCCGTGCCGTCCTGCGCGCGGGCGCCGCCTCCGTCTCGCCGCTGGTCCTGGCCGTCCGCGCCTGAGCAGGCGCCGGGGCCGGCGTCCGTCCCCGAGGTCGTCTGTCGGCGTGCGGGGTTTCGAGGCTCGTCGCTGGCGCTCCTCGCACCTCAACCGGCGATCCCGATGGTCGAGGTGCGAGGCCGGCCACGGCCGAGCCACGAGACCCCGGTCCCTGCCAGCGGAGGGTCAGCGGCGGGCGGGGTCCCGCGGGTCGAGGTGGTCGTAGTAGTCGCGGGGCGAGCCGTCGGGGCGCATGGTGGCCAGCAGGCGCAGGCCCGCGGCCTCGACGGTGCGGGCGCTGACCCAGGCCAGCAGCACCGAGGGCACGGCGACCAGCGCCGAGACGACCAGCCACGACCACCCCGGGCCGGGCTCGGCGTAGAGGCCCAGTGAGCCGAGGAAGCGCAGCACCGGCTCGTGGATGAGGTAGATCCCGTAGCCCAGGCCGCCCAGCCACACCAGCGGCGCCCACGACATCCAGCGCGCCCAGGGGCCGTCGTGCAGGACCACGTGCGCGAGGGCGAGGGTGAGCGCGGCGGCGTACATCGGGTGCCACCACTCGGCGAGCGGCGAGCCCACCGGGCGGCTGAGCACGAGCCCGACGGTGAGGCCCAGGCCGGCGAGGAGCAGGGCGGCACGGGGCGCCGTCCCGAGCCGCACCCCGGCGGCGGCCACGACGGCCAGCAGCATGCCGACGCCGAAGTCGGGTGCCTTGGCCAGCGGGGAGAACCACACCGACCAGTTGTCGGCCGCGGCACCGGAGAGCAGTGTCGCCCAGACGAGGTACGCCGCACCGGCGGTGACCAGCGCCACCGGCAGCGCTGAGGCGACCCCCAGCCGCTGCCCACGGGTGGCGGCGCGCGCGGCCACCCGGTTGAGCACCGGCACGGACAGCGCGACCAGGACGTAGAAGTGGAACTCGATCGCCAGCGTCCACGCCGGCCCGTTGGTCCAGAAGATGTAGGTGTCGGAGTAGACGTGGGTGAAGGTCAGGTGGGTGACCAGGTCGACCCAGTGCCCTGGTGCGGTCGGGTTGGTCAGGGACCACACCAGCAGCACGACGGCGAGGTAGAGCGGCAGCAGCCGGGCCATCCGGCGGTAGAGCAGCACCCGGCCGGAGCGGATGCTCACGCCGTCGATGACGGCCTGCGCGATCGGCAGCCAGAGCACGAGCCCGGACAGCACGAAGAAGAGGTCGACGAACAGGTCGGCGCTCATGAACAGCTCGTGGACGGTGCCGGTCAGCGGCCACTGGTAGGTGTCGCCGTACCGCTGGTGCTGGTAGCCGTGGAAGACCACCACGACCAGCGCCGCGACGCCGCGCAGCCAGCCGAGCGGGTAGCGACGGACCGGGGTGCCGGTCGTCGATGTCGGGACGGGGGGTGCGTCCGTGCGGGCCTGGGTGGTGCTCATGCGTCACCTCCGGCCGTGCGCGGGGTGACCACCCACTGGTGCTCGCCGCGCAGCTGCTTGAGCTGCGCCACGCGGTTCACGAGGTTCTTGGCCTCGGTGTAGAAGACCAGGTTGAGCAGCGCGGCCTGGACGAACCAGCGTCGGTGCCGCCGGACCTCCGGCGTCGCGAGGCGGTACGCCGCCAGCGTCTGCAGCGGTCCCGAGACCGTGACCAGCAGGGTGATGAGCAGGAACAGCGGGGAGCTGAGGTCGAGCCCGCCGTCGCGCCAGGCCAGGAAGCCCAGCAGCGGCCAGGTGAGGATCGACATCCACGGGTAGACCTCGCGCCAGCCCAGCAGGTAGGTCGCGCCGATCTTCTGTCGCAGGGTCAGCTCGGGGGAGCGCAGGATCGGGCCGAGGTGGCGTAGCGAGACCTGGAACCACCCCTGGGCCCACCGCATCCGCTGCTTCCACAGCGCCTCGGGGGTCTCGGGGGCCAGCTCGCGGCTGAGCAGACCGGGGTCGTTGACGATCCGGCCGCCGGCGCCGAGCACGCGCATGGACGCCTCGATGTCCTCGGTGAGGAACGAGCCGCGCAGCCGGATGCGCTCCAGGGCGGAGGCGCGCCAGAAGCCGTTGGAGCCGCCGAAGATGCCGAAGCCGGCCAGCGCTGCACGGCCGGGGTGGGCCACGGCGTAGATCTGCTCGAACTCCACCGCGACCAGGCGGGCCAGCCACCCGGTGTCGCCGTTGCGGATGACGCAGTGCCCCTGCACGACGTCCGCGGGGTCCTCGGGGTCGCCGATCCACTCCCACGCGCGGTCGAAGGCGCCGGGCATCGGGTGGTGGTCGGCGTCGAAGATGCCGATCAGCTCGCCGTCGGCGACGTGCAGCGCCGCGTTGACGTTCTGCGCCTTGGAGGTGGAGTCGGGGACCTTGAGCACGACCAGGTCCTCGTGCTGCTCGCCGAGCCTCGCGAGCTCCTCCTCGACGTCGAGGTGGAAGGGGGTGTTGTAGGCCAGCACGACCTGCAGACCGCCCCGTCCGCCCGGGCCCCGCTCGCGGTCGGGCAGGGAGAGGAAGTGCTTGACGGTCTCGAGGATGGTGTCGGCCTCGTTGGGGAGGTACGCCGCGATGACGGCCGTGGCCCGGGGCCGCTCGCCCGCGCGGCCGGTGGGCCGGGGCGGGTCCAGGGCGTGGGAGGTCTCGGCCCAGATCATCCCCGCGGTCAGCGCGAGGGAGCCGACGATCGCCCAGTAGAGGACACCGGACAGGTCGAGCCCGACCAGCGAGAGCGCGACCAGCGCGAAGTAGGGCACCACGACGGCGCCGACGGTCGCGACCAGCACCTGGCTGCCGGTGGACCACCGGTCGATCCGGGGCCGGCGCACCCGCAGGTGGTGGCCCTCCTGCCGAGGCTGGAGGTCGCGCTGGCGGACCGACTCCGCAGCCGCCGACGCGGCGTGCTCGAGCGCCTGGTGCGCGTCCTGGCTGCGGGTCACGGGTGCCCACCCGACGCCGAGGTCGAGCACGGCCGGTGCGTCGTCCTCGCGCCGGTCGAGCGCCTCGAGGGCCTCGACCGCGTGGTAGGCCATCGCCTGCAGCCGCTCGGGGCGGGCGTCGCGGTCCTCGCGGCGCAGCCGCAGCCGCAGCCGCCCGTCGTCGGTGGCGGCGACCAGCTCGCCGGGCTGGAGGAA
>LULQ01000439.1_pt1 | contig 11612 bp, 10 predicted proteins | sample 728091 | NCBI WGS metagenome assembly LULQ01 (sample SAMN03860285, study PRJNA289734) | marine metagenome | biome: seawater column; feature: ocean; material: water; isolation source: Red Sea water column Station 149 - depth 10m | place: Saudi Arabia: Red Sea | collected 2011-10-15 | depth 10 m
CTTTAGCCCAGTTAACAAAATCTGCTACTATTAAGAAGTATCCTGCAAAACCCATTCTAATTATTCTTTCATTTTCATATTTCAACCTATCGCTATAAATTTGTATGTTCTTAATATTCTTTTCTTTAATTTTTTTTTCAAGTCCCAGTTCTGAGGATTTTAATAAAAAATCTTCTGCTGATAAATTTAAATCATTTTTAAATTCAGGTAATTGTGGTTTTGTTGATTCAGGAAAATAATTACAAGATAGAGAAATATTTAAATTATTTTGTATTATCTCAGGAATATCTTCAAAATTTGAATACATTTCTTCATTTGACTTAAAATAAATATTTTCATTTGAAGTATTTCTTTGAGAATTGTTAATTGTAGATTTTTGAGCAATACATAGTAATGCATCATGAGCTGAATAATCATCTTTATTAGCGTACTTTATATTATTTGAACCAATAAGGGGTATGTCAAATTCTTTTGATAAATTAATAAATTCTTTTTCAAAAACATCGATATTTTGATCATTTATTCTTTGAATTTCAAAAAGAAAATTTTGTTTAAAAACTTTTTTAAAATTACTTATTAATTTATAGGTTGAATATTATTTTTTACGCATTCTTTTGAAAACTCAAAGACTCCAAACATATTATTATTATCTGTAATGGCAATTGCAGGCATGTCATTTTTTTTAGCAAGATCTACTAAATTAGTAATTTTTAGAGTACTTTCAGATAAAGAATATGAAGATAAAGATCGTAAATGAATAAAAGGATTATTCATTCTTTAATTGTATATTCTTGTTTTTAAAATAATAAATTTCATCAGCTAGTAAAGAATAAGTTTTGTTATGAGTAACATATACTAAAGTTTTTTTATTTTGTTCGATATAATTTATAAAAAATTTAAAAATGTTGTTAGCAGTATCTTCATCAAGATTTCCAGTCATCTCATCAGCTAAAATTAAATCTGGATTGTTAACTAATGATCTTGCAATAGCGACTCTTTGTTGTTCTCCTCCTGATAACTTTAAAGGTTTATAATTAATCCTTTCATCTAAACCAAATTCAAGAAGTAGTTTTTTAGATATTTCATAACTTTTCTTTTCATTTTTATTTATTAATAATGGAAGCATAACATTCTCGATAACAGTGAGTTCAGGAATCAGATGAAAAAATTGATGAATAAAACCAATTGATAATCCTCTAATTTTATTTGTTTCATCTTTAGAGCATAAAGAAATATCTTTATTCTTAAAATAAACTTTTCCATCATATTCTGAGTCAAGTAAACCAATAATATTAAGAAAAGTAGTTTTGCCTGAACCTGAAGGCCCAACAATCGCAACTTTAGTGTTTTGCATTAATTTAAAATTCAGATTTTTAATTATCTCAATTTTTAAATTATTTTCATTAGAATAATGTTTACCTAAACTAGATATCTCTAATAAATATTTGTTATTCACTTCTTAAACTCTTAATAGGATCTATTCTGGCTGAACTTAAAGCTGGAAAAATAGTTGAGATAATTGATATGATTATAGCCACACAAAGTACGTAAACAACCTCATTTATACTAATCTTTGAAGGTAAAGATGATAAATAATAGACTTCTTCAGAAAAGAGCTTTGTCCCAAGTAAATATTCTAAAAAACTTTGAATTGATTTAATATTTATTGTGAAAAGTATTCCAATTATTAATCCTATTAATGAGCCAATCAAGCCAATTGAGATTCCAATTGTAAAAAATATTTTTATAATACTTTTATTACTCATTCCAATAGTTTTTAAAATACCAATATCCTTATTTTTTTCTTTTACAAAAATAATTAAACCTGAAATAATATTTAATGATGCAACTAAGATGATTAAAGAAAGGATAATAAACATAACATTCTTTTCCACTTTAAGTGCATTTATTAAAGTTTTGTTTTGATCCTTCCAAGATATTGAATAAAAATTTAATAAAAGATTAGATGTTTCTAATTCTACTTTATTTTTAAATTTTGAATCATATTCATATAAACCTAGATCAAATACACCTACTACCTCCAATGTTTTAAATCTTGGAATATTTCCTAATATTGTTTTATCAGTCTTTGGAATTGCAATTTTAACCTTATCTCCCACACTTAAATTCATTTCATTCGCTAAGGAGTCTCCAATTAATATTTCACTTTTTGGATTTTGAATTAATGCGCCCATATTAATTGAATTAAACAAATAATGATTTTTATCATATGCATCATAGCCTTTGATCATCACACCTTTTGAGTTATTTGATTTTATAATTAATCCATTTGTTTCAATAGATTTGTAGTGTTGGTAAAAAAAAGAATTATCAATATTCAATATAAGTTCATCAGCTTGCTTATTTGTTATCTCATTATCAAAACTATAAATATTAAGGTGCGAATTAAGTCCAATTATTCTGTTAGTTAGATCAATTCTAAAACCATTCATAACAGACATAACTATAATAATTGCTGCTACTCCTAAACTAATACCTATTATTGAAAACCAAGCAAAAATAGACACATAGCCATCGGATTTCTTAGAAAATAAAAACCTAAAAATCAGTAATCGTTCTGATTTAGAAATCATCTATTTTTTTAACTTATTATTAATAAAATCAATTACACTACTGGATGAAATTTTTTCACTTTCATTATTTTGGCGATTTTTTATTTCTACTAAATTATCTTTTAAATCTCTTTTGCCAATAATAATTTGATATGGTGTCCCAATTAACTCATTATCAGATAATTTTTTTCCTATACTGCAGATTCTATCATCTAAAATGACTTCAATATTATTTTTCATAAAATATTCATAATATTCTGATGATTTTGTGGCACAATCTTGATCTTCTGGCATTAAATTAACTATGGAAACCTTAAATGGAGCAACTTCTAAAGGCCACCTAATTCCTTTTTCATCATGATAAGCTTCTATAATTGCACCCACAAGTCTTGAAACACCAATGCCATATGATCCCATATGCACTGGAACATTTTTCCCACTTTTATCTTGAACAAATGCATTTAATTTCTCAGAATATTTTGTTCCAAAATAAAATATATGACCCACTTCAATGCCCTTAGAAATTTTTAAATCTTCATTTGAAATTGGGCAATTTTTTTCATCATGTTGATCATCAACTGCAGCATAAAATGACTGCAACTCATTTGGGTCTATAGTTTCAGGGTTTAGTGTTTCTAATTTTTTATCATAATAAAGTGTACTTTCACCAGTCTTAGCTAGTATTTGAAATTCATGACTTAAGTTACCTCCAATTGGTCCTGTTTCTGCTCTTAAAGAAATTGGTGTTAAACCCATTCTAATAAAAGTTTTTATGTATGCTTTAAACATATTGTCATAAGATTTTTTTGCTTCGCTTTCATCAAGATCAAATGAATAATTATCCTTCATTAAGAATTCTCTTCCTCGCATTACTCCAAACCTAGGCCTAACTTCATCTCGGAATTTCCATTGAATATGATAAAGATTTTTTGGAAGATCTTTGTAAGAATTTATATGTGATTGAAATATATCTGTAATTAATTCTTCATTTGTTGGGCCGTAAAGCATTTCCCTTCCACTTCTATCTGTAATCCTTAACATTTCTTTTCCATAATCATCGTATCTTCCTGATTTAATCCATAAATCAGAAGATTGAATCGTAGGCATAAGCAGTTCTACTGCTCCTGCATTATTTTGTTCCTCTCTAACAATCTGTTCAATTTTTTTTAATACAAGTAGACCTAGAGGTAACCACGAATAAATACCGGCGCTAGATTGTTTAATCATGCCAGCTCTGATCATTAATTTATGTGAAATTATTTCAGCATCTGATGGCGCATCTTTAATAGTGGGAAGAAAAAAGTTAGAATATTTCATTTATTAAATATATTTGATAAATCAAATCCAAATAAAATCAAAAAAAATAAAATTAAAGCTGATATTAATGAAGTTGCTATAAATTTTATTAGAAGATATGGCTTACTTGGAGCACTTTTTGCATGTCCAGATTCTACTTTTTGGGGTACTTTTATCTTAATCGGCAGGAGTATGAAAAATAAAATCCACCAAACAAGGATAAAAATTAGAACATGAGTAAATAGTGCCATTAAGATCGTATTAAATGAACTTCAATTTCTGGTTTTTTTTGAATTGAATTTTTTATAATCTTTCTAAAACTACTTTTAACTAAGTCAGATACTATAAGATCTGATGATTTTTGATCTTTGTTAAGTTTTGTATAGTTTTCTATAAAAAGTATTTTAAAATCATTTTTAATATTTTCTTCATCTATTCCCGGCAATCCTTTTAAGGTAAGTAACATATTTTTATTAATTGAATAGTCATCATCATTGATAATTAAAGAAATTAAAACTAGCCCCTCAAATGAATATTTCCTTCTCTCTTTAATAAATGCAGATTCAGAGTCGTAAAGATTTTTACCCTCAACAATTAACTTTCCAGTTTCAAATTTTTCTACAATTTTAGGTTCACCTGGTGCAATTTTGAGACATTTTCCATTTTCTAAAATTTTAGTAAATGGCACTTGAGATGAGTAAGATAATTGTTTATGCGCCTCTAGATGCATGGGTTCACCATGCACGGGAATAGATAAGTAAGGTTTTGTCCAATTATACATTTGTTTTATTTCATCTGCATAACCATGACCTGAAACATGTACTAAATCATCATCAGCAGTTACTATCTCAACTCTTTGTCTAATAAGTAAGTTCTTTAAATTATTTATTGATTTTTCATTACCAGGAATATCTCTAGAGCTAAAAATTACTACATCTTCAGGCTCTAAATGTAAATGTTGATGAGAATTATAAGCTATTCTGAAAAGCGCAGATCTTTTTTCACCCTGACTTCCAGTACAAATTATGACTAAATTTTCTCTTGGTATATAAGAAGCTTCATCTTCACTGATAAAAATTTCATCATCTGCAACATAACCACATTTTCTTGCTACTTCGATATTTTTTTTCATACTCCTACCAACAAGAGCGACCTTTCTTTTATTTTTTTTTGCTGCTTGAATAATATTTTTCATTCTTGCAATATTTGAAGAAAAACAGGTAACAACAATTCTATTAGAAAATCTTGAAAATATACTTGTCAGTTCATCCCTAACGTCATTTTCAGATTCTGATTTACCAGGCACATTTGCGTTAGTAGAGTCACCTATTAAGGCAAGTAATCCATCATTTCCTAATTTTTCAAATTTTTCTTTTGAAAATGAGTCTCCTAAAGTAGGTGAATGATCTATTTTCCAATCAGCAGTATGAAGTAATGATCCATATGTTGTTTTAATTACAATTGCAGTTGGTTCAGGAATTGAGTGTGTAGTTGGAATAAAACTTATATCAAAATTATTGAGTATTAATTTCTTGTCTAGATTTATCTCTTCTAAAGTAAATCCTTCTACTTTATTGAATTCTTTTAGCCGATTTTCGATAAGGAATTTTGCAAATTTACTTGCATATACAGGACATTTAATTTTATTTGCTAAGAACGCAACAGCTCCTGCATGATCTTCATGACCATGGCTGATAATAATAGCCTCGAGATTATCTTCTAAACTTTCAATATGATCTATTTTTGGTACCAATAAATCTACACCAGGAAACTTTTCATCTGCAAATGAAAGACCTAAATCTATCATTATCCATTTTCCATCACATCCATAAAGATAACAATTTGCACCTATTTCTCCAATACCCCCAAGAGATAAAAAGTGTAGTCCTTCATTAAAATCATTTAGTTGTAAATTATTACTCATAAAAATGTTTGTTACCGATTTCTTTTATTCCTTCTAATGTCAAATGTTCCATATATATAGGTTTATAAATAATTTTATCCCTAAATATTTTACCTAGACCACCCGTAATATAGACTTTGGGCTTAAAGTTATTCTCCTTAATAATTTGCTTTAATATGCCATTAACTGCATGCAAATAACCAAAATAGAAACCTGATTGAATAGAAGCTGATGTATTATTATTAACAATTTTATTTGATTTTGAGATTTTTGAAGTTTTTATTAACTCAGCATTTTTTAAAAGTGTCTCCATTGAAAGATTTATACCTGGAAAAATTAATCCACCTAAATATTGATTATTTTTAATGACATCAAAAGTAGTAGCTGTACCAAAGTCGAGAATTATACAGTCTTTGATTTTCTTACTATATACATAGGCATAGTTTGCTATTCGATCACTTCCAATTTGATTTAAATTATAATTGATACTATTTCTAAATGATATTTTTTTTGGATTAATTACATAAAATTTGAATTTATTTTTTTGAAAAATATTTTTAAAAATTAAATTTAAAGAAGGTACAACAGAGGACAAGATACAAAATCTATCTTTAAGATTATTAATCAACTTTTTGTTAGATTTAAAAAATTTATTTATTTCTTTTTTTGTAATATTGATTTTTTTTTCTGTTTTTAATCTAATAATTTTAATTAATTTATTTTTTGTATAAAAACCTATAACTATATTCGTATTACCTACATCAATAACAATCATTAAATTATTCTAGCATTATATATATTTTCAAAATTAATATTATTTTTTAAAGTGATTGAACCATCTGGGTTAAGATTATGAAATATTCCTTGTTTTACATTTTGTTCATCAATTTTTAAATTAATATTGCTTCCTAAATATAATAATCTACTTTTATATTCAGTCATAATTTTTTCGTGATTATTTAGCAGTTGTTTAAAATTGTTAAAATACTCTTCCATAATTTCATATACAAAATAAAAATTGTTAATTTCTTTATTGTATTTATTAATATTAGTTGTTGGATAATTTTCAATTTTTGGAGAAGATACTATATTAACTCCAAAACCAGTATTTATATATTTATCACTTTTGATACTAAATATTTCAGAAATTATTCCAGAAATTTTTTCTTTATTAATTAAAATATCATTTGGCCATTTAATTTGAGTTTTAACATTACAAATATTTTCAATCACAGAACAGATCATATTAGTAATAAAAGCATTATTTAAAAAATGATTTTCTATTGGCAATATATTTTTAGATAAAATAGAAATATAGACATTATTTTTTGGACTTTCCCAAGTTGTTCCTCGTCTTCCAAATCCTTTTTTTTGTTCATTTGCCATCAAACATATATCTCTATTATAAATAAGTTTTTTAACCTCTGACATTGTAGAGTCTACAGATTCAATAAAATGAAAATCAAAATTGTTTTTATCTAATAGATTTTTAATTTTATCTAATGACATTAATCAAATGGTCAAACTTGCTGATATATTAATCAATAAAGACGGGTAAAATATAAAACAAATAATTACAAACAAACTTAAGGACAGAATAATTTTTGATTGAAAAGAAATTTGAAAATTAATTATTCCTTCACTTTTACTTTCATCAAAATACATTATCTTAATAATTCTTAAATAATAAAAAGCAGAAATTACACTAGCTAGGACACCAAGAACTGAAAGTACATATAATTCTTGTTCAATTGCAGCAATGAAAACATAAAACTTTCCAAAAAATCCTATAAAGGGTGGAATGCCAGCCATAGATAGCATTATTATTGAAATAGAAAGACTAACGATTGGATTACTTTTACTTAACCCTTTTAAATCACTTATATTAATTAAATATTCATTTTTAACTTTTAACGAAAGTAAAATAGCAAAAATAGCAACATTCATTATCATGTATGAAAACATATAAATTGATGCTGCTTTAATTCCATCATCATTTGCGGCAACTAAAGCTATTAATATATAACCTATATGTCCGATAGAACTATAAGCTAATAATCTTTTAATATTTGACTGTGCTATAGCCGCTATAGCTCCAAGAAACATTGAGGCTATTGATAAAAATAAAATTATTTGACTCCATTCTAAGTAAAAATTTTCAAATGGAACTAAGCAAAAACGATAAATTAAAGCTACTGCAGCAATCTTAGGGACAATAGCAAAAAAACCTGTAATTGAGTTTGGAGCTCCTTCATAAACATCAGGAGTCCACATATGGAAAGGTACGGCTGAAACCTTAAAAGCCAAGCCTACCATCACAAATACAAGCCCAAATATTAGACCTAAATTTAAATTATCATATTTTGATAAATAGAAACTTATATCATCAAAATTCATTGAACCAGTAAATCCATAAATTAAGGAGAAACCATACAAAAGTATACCAGACGATAATGCTCCTAAAATAAAGTATTTTACTCCTGACTCAGCTGATGAGATTGAATCTCTTTTTATTGCTGCAGCAACATAAAGAGATAAACTTTGTAGTTCTATTGCTAGATACATGGACATAAGATTATTTGAAGCAATCATTAACATCATCCCAAGTGTTGAAAATAAAAATAAAACAGGAATTTCAAAATTTTTAAGCTTAATGCCTAAGAAATAATCTTTAGAAATGATGATACTAGCTATAGATCCTAATAGAGCTAAAATTTTAAAAAAATTTATAAAAGAAGAGTGACTAAATAAACTTTTATAATTTGCAAAATTTGATTCACTATCATAGTAAACAAGCAAAATGGTTAATAATAAAACGAAAACTGCTAGATTGGAAGTTTGTCTAAATGCATTCTTTTTTAAAAAAAGCCCAAAAAGTAAGCAAACAAAAGAAGAGCATGCTAAAAAAATTTCGGGTATAAAAAAAATATTGTAAATATTATTTAGCATTGGCTATTTCATAGTTTGTTATAATTAGTTCAAGTGATAATCTCATAGGATCTAAAAATAGATTTGGAAATATACCTAGTAATATTACTGAAATTGCTAAAGGAATTAATATGATTTTCTCTCTTGTGTTTATATCTAAAATATCTGCAAGTTTATTATTAGTTATGGTGCCAAAAATAATTCTTTTATAAAGGTATAGCATGTAAACAGCGGATAATATTATTCCAAAAGCCGCGCCAATAACAACGTAACTTGAAAATTTAAATGCGCCAACAATAACTAAAAATTCTCCAATAAAACCACTAGTCCCAGGTAATCCAACTGATCCCAGCATAAAAATCATGAATACTGTTGCATAAAGTGGCATTCTTTGAACTAATCCTCCGTAAAATTCAATTTCTCTAGTATGCATTCGATCATAAATAACACCAACACATAAAAATAAAGCTGCTGAAACTAGTCCATGACTAATCATTTGCATCATTGCTCCTTCTAAACCTTGTTGATTCACTAAGAAAATTCCAATTGTTACAATTCCCATATGAGCAACAGATGAATATGCAATTAGTTTTTTAATATCAGTTTGTGCTAGTGCTACTAAGGAAGTGTATACTATGGCAACTATACTTAATGTCATAATTAAAGGAATAAAAAACTCTGTTGCTTCTGGAAGCATACCTAGAGAGAAACGGATAAAACCATATCCACCCATTTTTAAAAGTACTCCGGCTAAAATAACAGATCCAGCTGTTGGAGCTTCAACATGGGCATCGGGCAACCATGTATGAAAAGGCCACATAGGAATTTTAACTGCAAAGGAAGCAAAGAAGGCAAGCCAAAGAAACAACTGAGTATTATAGGAAAAATAATTACCTTGTAAGAACTCAATACTCATTGAACTTGTATTTCTATACATCACAATAATAGCAATCAACATGAGTACTGACCCCAAAAGAGTGTAGAGAAAGAATTTAAAAGAAGCATAGATTCTTCTATTACCTCCCCATATACCTATGATTAGATACATTGGTATTAATACTGCTTCAAAAAAAATATAAAATAAAAGTATGTCTATAGAAGCAAACATTCCAATCATTACAGTCTCTAAAAATAAAAAAGAAAGCATGTATTCCTTGACTCTTTTTTTAATATTATTCCAACTAGCTAAAATACAAAGTGGGGTCAAAAATGTACTTAGTAAAATCATAAAAAGTGAGATACCGTCAACTCCAACATGGTAGAAGAAATTAAAATCATCAAACCATCTAAATTTTTCTTCATATTGATAAGACGGATTGGAATAATCAAATTGTAGCCAGAGTATTAAACTTAAAATAAATGTTCCTAACGTTGTTAGCAAAGCAGCCCATTTAATATTAATTGATGTTAATTCATCTTCTTTAATAAAAAGAATAATTAAAGCACCAATTAAAGGTAAAAAAATTATTACTGATACTAACGGCCAGTCAATCATTTAGTAATATAAAAACCATGTTAAAATTATTACTAAGCCACCAAGCATAGCAAAAGCATAATGAAACAAATACCCTGATTGAAATAAACTTACATAAGATGAAGATTTTGAAATAATCCAGGAGACCCCGTTTGGTCCTAAACCATCAATAGTTTTTTCATCTCCTCTTTTCCAGAAAAAGTTTGCTAATTTGAAAAAAGTTAAAACAAATACTTTATGATATAGTTCATCCACATACCATTTATTTTTAGAAAGAGAATATAGGGGATCTAAGTTATGAGAAAGATTTTTTGCTCTATTTAAATTATTTGAATATATCAACACACATACAAGAATTCCAATTGCAACAGCTGATTTTGATATTAAGGATTGTGTAAGAGGAAGATATTTATGAGAGCTCCATGAATAAAAAGCAGTAAGTAAAGCAGTTAAAATACCTACTAAATATGCAAAGTATGCTATTCCATTTGAAGCATAGAAAGCATTTTCTAAAATACTTTCTTTTGAATAGTAACCAGATAGATATGGGAAACCAATAATTGCAAGAGATCCAATCCACATCATTGTAGCAGTAAAAGGTATTTTTTTGAAAAGTCCCCCCATTTTTCTCATATCCTGTTCATGATGCATTGCGTGAATTACAGAACCTGCAGAAAGAAATAGAAGAGCTTTAAAAAAGGCATGGGTTGTTAAGTGAAATATTGATGCATTATAAGCTCCTACACCTGCTGCAAAAAACATATATCCTAATTGACTACATGTTGAATATGCAATGACTCGTTTAATATCATTTTGTGTTAAGGCTATAGAGGCGGCAAAAATAGCTGTAGCTGCGCCTACAAAAGTAATGAATAAATTAGTAAATGCAGCAAACTCATAAAGAGGACTCATTCTTGCAACTAAAAATACGCCAGCTGTTACCATTGTTGCAGCATGTATTAGCGCAGAAACAGGAGTAGGTCCTTCCATAGCATCTGGCAGCCAAGTGTGTAAACCTAATTGGGCAGATTTACCCATTGCTCCTATAAATAAAAGAAAACATAAAAAATCTAAAGTTGGAAAACTAAATGAAAGGAATTGAATTTGATGCTCACTAAATTGATCCACTTGCTCAAATATACTGTCGAAACTTATCGTACCAAAAATGTAAAAAATTCCTGCAATTCCAATTGCGTATCCAAAATCTCCAACTCTATTTACGACAAATGCTTTTATAGCAGCTTTGTTGGCTGAATCTTTATGGTGCCAAAAACCAATTAATAAATATGAGGCTAGTCCAACACCCTCCCAACCAAAAAACATTTGCAACAAGTTATTACTTGATACAAGTACAAGCATAAAAAAAGTAAATAAGCTTAGATAACCCATAAATCTTATTTTTGATGGATCTTCTTCCATATAACCTATTGAATATAAG
>LULQ01000279.1_pt1 | contig 11540 bp, 10 predicted proteins | sample 728091 | NCBI WGS metagenome assembly LULQ01 (sample SAMN03860285, study PRJNA289734) | marine metagenome | biome: seawater column; feature: ocean; material: water; isolation source: Red Sea water column Station 149 - depth 10m | place: Saudi Arabia: Red Sea | collected 2011-10-15 | depth 10 m
GAGGAAATCATTTTAAATCCCAATTTTAAGCAAACATTATAGAGGCTTTTAAACTCGTCGGGAGAGTAAAACTTATGAACTTTTTCATGATGAACAGATGGTTGTAGATATTGGCCTATAGTTACAAAATCAATATTGGAATCTTTCATATCTTTTAGTACTTCTATTATTTCTGAATAATCTTCACCTAACCCAACCATAATACCGGACTTTGTAAATATTGATCTATCGAACTCTTTAACTTCTCTTAAAAGTCTTAAACTCTCAATATAATTAGAACCAGGTCTAATTTGTTTATAGATTCTTGGAACTGTTTCTAAGTTGTGATTAAAAACATCGGGCTTCACTTTTGCAATATCGATGTAGTTTCTATTTTTTCTTAAGAAATCCGGTGTTAAAATTTCTATTGTTGTATTATTAGATAGTTCTCTTATGTACTTAATAGTATCAATAAAATGCTGAGCACCACCGTCAGGTAAGTCATCTCTGTCAACACTTGTTACCACAACATGTTTAAGTCCTAATTTTAAAACAGATTTAGCAACGTTAAGAGGTTCCATTGGATCTGGTGGCTCAGAGGGTTTACCAGTTTTTACATTACAGAATGCACATGCTCTAGTACAGGTATCTCCTAAAATCATGAAAGTTGCGTGTTTTTTTTCCCAACATTCTCCAATATTTGGACATGCAGCTTCTTGACAGACAGTAACTAAGTTATGAGATTTAACTATGTCTAGTGTCTCAAAATATTTTTTTGATGTTGGTGCTTTTACTTTTAGCCAATTAGGTTTTTTTAATGTCGTAGGATTAAATTTTTTAATTTTTTCTGGATGTCTGATCATTTTTAAAAATGTAAGGGTTTTTCAAAAGCTGATAAGACACTTTCATGAATAGACTCTGATAAAGTTGGATGTGCAAAAACAGTATTAATAAATTCATCTTCTGTTGACTCAGATGAAATAGCAAGGCCAAACGTAGCTATCATTTCTGTAACATCAGGTCCGATAAGATGTGCACCCAATACCTCTCCCGTTTCAGAATTAAAGAGCGTTTTAACAAAACCATATGAGTTAGACATAGTTTGTGATTTACCATTTGCTAAAAAGGGAAAATTACCTGTCTTGTAGGGAGTCTTATTGTCTTTAAGTTGTTGTTCAGTGAAACCAACAGTAGCTATTTGTGGTAAGCTATATATACAACCAGGGATATGATTTTCTTTTGGTTTATGAGTATCATTACCTGTTGAAATATGAGTCACACAATTTATAGCGTCGTGCATTGCTTTATGAGCTAACCATGGGGCACCAATAATATCACCAATGGCATATAAACCCTTAATATTTGTCTCATAATTATGATTTGTATTTATATAACCGGTATCAGATAGATTTAAGTTAAGGGAACTTATAAAATCTTTATCTATATTAGGTATAACACCTACAGATAGTATTAATGCATCACATGCAACGTTTTGGTCAATATTTTTAAAGGTTACGTTTTTTTTATCTTCTAAAATATTTTCAATTTTTGCATTTAACTCAAATTTAATACCCTTTTTTTCAAATATTTTTTTTGCTTCATTTGAAATGTCGTTATCAAATTGAGGTAATATCTTATTTTGAGACTCAAACACTGTAACATCCGAACCTAAAGCATTATAAATACTTGCAAACTCTATTCCAATAGCTCCTGATCCAATAATACATAATTTTTTTGGAAGAAATTTAGGTATCATTGCTTCTTTAGAACTCCAAATTAAATTAGAAAATTTAATGTCACCAATTGTTCTAGGTTTGCATCCCGTAGCAATTATCATATTCTTAGAAGAAATTTCATCTGAAGTTGTATTAACAAAAAATTCATTATCTATTATTTTTGGATATGCTCGATGTTTATAAATATCTATTTTATTTTTTTTCATAAGTGAGTTAACGCCTTTTGATAAATTATCAGAAGCTGTTCTTGACATTTCAACAACTTTATCTAAAGCAATTTTAGTAAGATCTTTCTTATCAAGCCCAAAATGATTAGCCTCTTCCATGAATTCTGCTGAATGTAGTAATGATTTAGTTGGAATACATCCCCAATTAAGACATACACCTCCTAGTTTATCCTCTTCAAATAAAGCAACCTTCATACCAAGTTGTGCGGCTTTTATAGCAGCAACATAACCACCAGGACCGCCACCAACTATTGTTAAATCATAATTAATTGTCATCTGAAATATTTTCTAAATTTTGTACAATACTAGAAAAAAATTGTGATGCTAAAACTCCATCAACAGCTCTATGATCACATGATAATGTCAAATTTATAAAACTCCCTATTTCAATCTTACCTTTGTCCACAAAAACATCCTCAAAAATCTGTCCCACTGCTAATATGTATGTTTGTCCTGGTAAAATAATAGCATCAAAACTACGGATATTAAATGAACCCAAATTAGATATACTTATGACACCATCTGACAGATCAGAGGGAGAAAGTTTATTATCTCTTGTTAAATTTATCTTTTCATTAAGATTGGAGTTGATTTCATTTAAACTAAAATTATTTATCTTTTTGATTACAGGCATTTTTAAGCCAAACTTAGAGTCAACGGCAATACCAATATTATGATCTTTATTAATAAAAAAATCACCATTATCTTTATATGTACAATTTGAGTCTGGAAATGCTTTGAATGCATTTGATATAGATTGCATTAATATCGCATTTAATGAGTACTTATTACCTTTTAATTTTTGATCTTTTCTAAATTTTAATAGGGTAGCCATATTCACTCTAGTATTTAAATAAAAATGTGGAATGTTATTTTTGGAATGTGTTGTTGCTTTTGCAATAGCTTGTCTTAATCTATTAACATTAGGGTTTTCAGACAAATGATTTGAGTTTGATACATCTCTTAAAATAATTCTATTATCTGGACCAGTACCTTTTAATTTTGATAAATCTATAGATTTTTCATTTGAGATTTTTTTAGCAAGTGGGGATATAAATACTCTTATAGCCCCGTTATCAAAATTTTCATTTATATCAAGATCATCTGTATGTATTCTTCTTGAAATCGATTTTATTTTTGAAATATCTATATTTTTTTTTTGAGCTATTTTTTTAGCTAAGGGTGTAATTAATATTTTATCTGAAACAAAATCTTTATCATTTTTAGAAGGATTTCTTTCTAAAGTTTGTATTTTATTATCTGAATTATTATTTTTTAGAAAATTATTTATATCCTCTTGTGTAAAAGTCAAATCGTCTGAAATTATTGCAACTAATTGATTAACGTTTGCTGTTTCACCTTCCTTGGATATTATTTTAGCAATATACCCATCTTCTGGTGACTCGTACTCCATTGTAGCTTTATCTGTTTCAACTTCGAATAAAACCTCACCACTTAATATTGGATCTTTTTCTTTTTTTATCCACTTAACAATTTTACCCTCCTCCATTGTGGGAGATAAAGAAGGTAAATTGACTTCATATAACATTAATTTATATATGACACTTTTTTAACAGCAGATACAATTTCATCAGTGTTGGGTAATGCTAATTTTTCTAAATTTTCTGCATATGGCATTGGGACATCTTTTCCACTAACTTTAATTATTTCTGAGTCTAGGAAATCAAAGCAATTTGATTGAATTAAATGAGATAAGTGTGATCCAAAACTTGTACTACCAAAGCCATCCTCAACAATTACAACTCTATTGGTTTTCTTAACGGAATTATATATCAATTCTTCATCTAGAGGTTTAATTGATCTTAGATCTATAATATCAGGACTAATCCCCAGTTTTTCAATTGATGGAAGGGCGTTTAATATTCTTTGAACAGTCATTGAAAAACCAATAATACTGACATCTTTACCTTCTTTAATAAGATTGCCTTTACCAATAGGAATTAAAAAATCGTTCTCTTCAGGAACGTTAGTTTTTTCTTTATAGAGTAATTCATGTTCTAAAAAAACAACAGGATTGGGATTTCGAATAGATGATTTTAATAAACCTTTTGCATCTCTTGCATTTGAAGGAGCAATTACTATCAAGCCTGGAATATGAGAGAACCAAGATATAAAACATTGGCTATGTTGTGCTCCAACTCTAGCCGCAGCACCATTTGGGCCTCGAAAAACTATAGGAACATTTATTTCTCCACCTGACATATATAAAGATTTAGCAGCAGAATTAACTATTTGATCAATTGCTTGCATAGAAAAATTAAAAGTCATAAATTCACATATAGGCCTAAGTCCTGCCATGGCTGCTCCAATAGCTAAACCTGTAAAACCATGCTCAGAAATAGGAGTATCTAAAACCCTTTTTGATCCAAATTTATCAAGAAGCCCTTGGGTTACTTTATATGCACCATCGTATTCAGCTACCTCTTCTCCTAAAAGAAAAACATCTTTGTCTAATTTCATTTCTTCTTCAATAGCTTGATTCAATGCCTCTCTCATAGATATTTCTTTTTCAGACCAATTCTTTTCACCTGAATTTTCTTTTGTTTGATTTAAAAGAGAATTCATAGAAATTTTTACTTCTGTTGTAAGCGGTTCAGATCCTTTAGAGGAGACTTGTGAAGATTTTTCAACAGGTTTTTCTAGTATCTCCTCTATTTCCTCACCATCAACTTTAAGAAGAGCTATCTCAGTATTAACACTTATATTTTCAGTGCCCTCTTTAATTAGTATTTTCTCAACTTTACCATCATCGGGTGACTCTAGTTCCATAGTAGCTTTATCAGTCTCAATTTCTGCTAAAATATCTCCTGAAACTACACTATCTCCCTCTTTAACTAACCATTTTACTAGGTTACCTGTTTCCATTGTTGGAGATAAAGCTGGTAGAAGTATTTTCATAAATATACCTCGGTGTATAATTCTTTTAAATCTGGAAGTGGCGACTCAAGTGAAAATTTTTCTACATCTTTAATCGTGTCCTCTTGAATTTTATAATCATTTAATAAAGTTTCTTTCATACTTAACACAGGGTCTATCTCTTTCATTTTATTCACTTCATCTTTAGTCCTGTATAGACCAGGATCAGACATTGAATGGCCTCTAAATCTATATGTATCCATTTCAATAATGTAGGGCTTAGAATTTTTTTCGATATATTCTCTTGCCCTTATAGCTGACTCACTTACATTAAAAAAATTCATACCGTCTACTTTTTCACCTTTAATGCCGAATACAGTTGCTCGTTCGTACAACTCACCTCCTGCTGCAGACCTTCCAATAGATGTACCCATTCCATATTTATTGTTTTCGATAATAAATAATACTGGTAACTCCCAAAGTGATGCTAAATTAAATGCCTCAAAAACTTGGCCATTACTCATAGCTCCATCCCCTAAATATACTCTTGAAATCTTTTTTTCGTTTCTATATTTATGTGCGAAACCTATACCAACGCCTAAAGGTACTTGTGCTCCAACGATACCGTGTCCACCATAAAATCTATTAGCTTTGGAGAACATGTGCATTGATCCACCCTTGCCTTTTGAAATTCCATCTTTCCTTCCAGTTAATTCAGCCATTACTAGTTTAGGATCTACTCCACGAGCTAATATATGTCCATGATCTCTATAAGCAGTGATAACAGTATCCTCTGAGTTAATAGAAGAAAGAATACCTATGACAACAGCCTCTTGGCCAATGTATAAATGACAAAAACCTCCAATTTTTCCAGCTCCATATAATTGAGCAGCTTTTTCTTCAAATTTTCTAATTAAAAACATTTTTTCGTAAAACTTCAGTAACTGGTCATTTGTAAAATTATTTTTGTTTTTTTTATTCATCTTAATCTAATTTTAATATGGTCTCTCCATCTTGAATATTAGGGTTAATCTGTTTTGTAATTTCATCAATATAATCCTCTTTATTAGAATAGAAAGAGTGTAAATCAATATTAATATCTAACATTTTTTGATCGAGATTGGATTGCAATTTTTTATACATTTTTTCCTCAAATTGATAAATTAAGTAATTTCCAATGTTGAACTTTCCATAAACTGTGTGATATATCAGGTAAATCAATACAAATATAAAAAAGAAATTTATTAAACTACTAGCTTTTAAAAACTTCACTTAATTCACCAGCATACCCTTTAATATTGTCATTTTCTGATATTCTAAGTAACTGATTGTATTTTGCAACTCTATCAGATCTAGCTAATGAACCAGTTTTAATCAAAGGACAGCGTGAAGCAACAGCTAAATCTGAGATAAAAGAATCTTCAGTTTCTCCTGACCTATGAGACATAATAGATGCAAAACTATTATCTGTCGCTAGGTTGATAGCTTCTAAAGTTTCTTTAACTGTGCCTATTTGATTCAATTTAATTAAAATACTGTTAGCTTGTTTTTCATCTATACCAGTTTGCAACTTTTGTATATTTGTAACAAAAAGATCATCACCAACTAATCGTATCTTTGAACCAAGTTTATTTGTAATTTTTACCCAACCTTCATAATCTTCTTCATTAAGTGCATCTTCAATTGAAAAAATAGGATAGTTTTTACAAATATTTTCATAAACACTAATCATTTCTTCAGTTGAATATGAGTTACCTTCGAAATTATATTTTCCATCAGAGTAAAACTCACTAGAAGCTGCATCTAATGAAATTTTAAAGTGATCATTTAATTTAAAGCCTGCTTTTGAAATTGAATTACATATTAAATCTAAAACATCTAAATGAGATTTTAAATTAGGAGCAAAACCCCCTTCATCGCCAAGATTAGTATTTAAAGATCTAGATTTTAATTCTTTTTTTATATTGGCTATTACAGAATGTGTTGAAGATAAAGCTTCAGTTAATGATTTAAATCCTATTGGTAAAATCATAAACTCTTGAAAATCAACGTCATTATCAGCATGTTGTCCGCCATTTATTACATTCAACATTGGAACAGGAATAATTAAATTATCTAAACCCTGGGAAAGAAATATTGCACCAAAGTTTGCATAAGACCAAGCCTTATAGTAAGCAAGACTAAGAGATAAAATAGCGTTTGCTCCATAATTTGATTTATTTTCTGTGCCATCTAAATCTATTAGGAGTTGATCAAATTCTCTGAAATCAGCAAAACTTTTATCTAAAATTTTTGGTTTTATGAGTTTGTTAACATTAGATACAGCTTTTAAGACACCTTTGCCACTCATTCTATTTGTGTCTAAATCTCTTAATTCTAATGCTTCAAATTTTCCTGTAGATGCACCTGATGGAACCATTCCACGAAATGGATATGGTATATTTTCAAATATCATTTCACATTCTACAGTTGGGTTACCCCTACTATCAAAAATTTCTCTTGCTGTTATATTTTTAATTTTCATTTATTTTGCCGCCTTATTTATTTTGTTTATAGCATTTAAGAGTTCTGGCATTTTATGTAAATATACCATATTAGGACCGTCACTTAATGCCGTTTCTGGGTTAGGGTGAGTTTCAATGAAGAAACCTGCAATCCTTAAAGATGAAGCAGCTTTCGATAATGGTGTCACATACTCTCTAGCACCTCCACTTTTTTTACCCAATCCACCAGGTAATTGCACACTGTGAGTTGAGTCAAAAATAATTGGGTATCCAAATGTTTTCATTAAATGAATACCTTTAAAGTCATTTATTAAATAATTATATCCAAATGAATTTCCCCTTTCAGTTATTAATATTTTTTTGTTATTTTCATTTTCAATTTTATTGATGATATTTGAAACTTCTTTATGTGATAAAAACTGTCCTTTTTTAACATTTACAATCTTTTTTGTTTGTGCAGCAGCTTTTATTAAATCTGTTTGCCTACATAAAAAAGCAGGAATTTGTATTACATCAAGAAATTCAGCCAACTTATCAACTTGAAAAGTCTCATGAACGTCGGAAGTGATAGATATTTTTAAATCTTTTTTGAGATTTTTTAATATATCTATGGATTTATCAATGGAAATTTTATGGCGTATTGTTTTATGGGAGCTTCTATTAGCTTTGTCAAAACTACATTTGAATACTAAATTAAACTTTTCTTTTTTTGTATATTTAATAAGAGATTGCGCAACTTTTCTGACTAATTTTTCATTTTCTAATAAGCATGGGCCAGATATTAAAGTTAGTCTATCAGTATCATTTTTAATAAGATTTTTAGATAATTGGACAGATCTAGGCATTTTTATTCATTAAACTATTTTTTATGAATGAGAAAAATATAGGGTGAGGCTTAAACGGTTTAGATTTCAACTCAGGATGAAATTGAACACCGAGGAACCATTTGTGATATTTATTTTCAATAATTTCTAATAATTTTTTATCTTTTGAAAATCCAGAAAAGACAAGACCTTTTTTTTCTATTGAAGATCTATATTTAGGATTCACTTCATACCTATGTCTATGTCTTTCATGAATTAATTTTTTTTTATAAATCTTTGAGGCTAAAGATTTATGTTTTATATAACAAGGATAAGAGCCCAATCTCATAGTAGCACCTAAGTCATTTTCTTTTGTTCTTGTAACCTTTTGATTTTTTTTACTCCATTCGGTCATTAACGATATGACATTATTAGTATGCTTGCCAAATTCAGAGCTACCTGAGTTTTTCATTTTCAAAACATTTTTAGTAAATTCAATAATTGATAATTGCATGCCCAAACATATTCCTAAGAATGGAATTTGATTTTCTCTAGCATACCTAATAGCTTCTATTTTTCCACTAATACCTCTATTACCAAAACCACCAGGTATAAGAATACCTGCGGCCTTAATTAATAACTCATCAACATTTTTTTTGTTTATTGTCTCAGAGTCAATCCATTTGATTTTAACATTTACTTTATTGTGAACACCTGCATGATAAATAGCTTCATAGAGAGATTTATAACTATCTTTTAAATGAACATATTTTCCAATTATAAATATATTTAGTTCCTCTTTTGCTCTTGACTCTAATACTTCAAAGTTTGTCCATTTTGAAAGATCTTTTTTCTTTGTAGATTTTATATTTAAATTTTTTATAACTAAGTCATCTAATTTGGATTTTGATAATAAAGAAGGTACTTGGTAAATGCTCCCAACATCATAGGACGGAATAACAGCATTAGTTGGTACGTTACAAAACAAACTAATTTTTTGAATTTCTTCATACTTTATTTTTTTATTACTTCTACAAACAATTATATCAGGCTGAATTCCAGCATTTAAAAGCTCTTTAACAGAGTGCTGAGTGGGCTTTGTTTTAATTTCACCAGATGTTTCTATATATGGAAGTAAAGTTAAATGTATGAGAAGTGTGTCTAGCTGTCTTTCATTTTTAAATTGTCTTATGGCTTCCAAGAAAGGAAGACTTTCAATATCACCAACAGTGCCCCCTATCTCACAAATAATAACATCATCCTTATTTGTTGATTTTTTTATCGAATTTTTAATTTCTTCTGTAACGTGAGGTATTACTTGTACTGTAGATCCTAAATATTCACCTTTTCTTTCCTTTGAAAGTATAGTTGAGTAAATTTTACCAGATGAAATAGAGTCATTTTTAGAACATTTTATATCTGTAAACCTCTCATAATGGCCTAAGTCTAAATCAGTCTCATAGCCGTCATCAGTGACATAAACTTCACCGTGTTGGTATGGGCTCATTGTTCCAGGATCAACGTTTAAATACGGATCTAATTTTCTAATTTTTAGTTTAATGCCTCTAGATCTAAGAAGAGAGGCTAATGATGCAGTGACTATTCCCTTACCTAGCGATGAAACAACACCTCCGGTAACGAAAATTAATTTCACTGATTAGGCACTTCTGGAATCATTTCCTCTATTGAATCGTCTAAAATAATTTCTTCTTGAATAGTTTCTAAATCAGTTGAAGATGAATATTGTTTTGTAATAATTGCGCCCATAAACAAACACCAAAATAGAAAACCAAAACCTAAAACATAAGTAATTTTAGTCATTCCTGAAAAAGAGGATTTATTTGCTGTCATTCCACCTGTAAGAGATGTTTGAGTGCCTAGACCAAGACTTCCACCTTCAGTTTTTTGAAAAAGTATAATTAAAATGAGCACCACTCCAATAATTGCACTAATAATTAAAAAAAGGTTTATCATAATGTTATTTAAAGTATTTAATAAATGAAGGTTTTGTTGAAGCAGATCCTACCAAAACCCCATCTAATTTTTGTAAACTTAAAATTTCTTTTATATTTGATAAATTTACGGAACCACCATATAAAATTTTTATTTTTTTAAAAGAATAATTTTTTAATATTTTGGTCAAAAATTGCAAAATATCATTAATTTCTGACATTTTTGGTGTTAATCCAGTACCAATTGACCATAAAGGCTCATAAGCTAATATAACTTCGTTATAAATATTCGATTTTTTGAATATTTTATTTATTTGTTTTTTTAAATAATTTTTAGTTTTTTTTGATTTATAAATATCTACAGGCTCTCCAATACAAACAATGGGTGTAATTTTATTATGCAGACAAAGATCAGTTTTTTTTTGTATAATCAAATCTGTTTCACCAAAATTAGACCTAACTTCTGAGTGACCAAGAATACAAAATTTTATCTTATTGCTAACTAAATCTTGAATATCTATAGACCCTGTAGAAGCACCTTTTCCATGTAAATCTACATTTTGTGCTGCATAGATATTTTTTGGATATCTAGATTTGAGAGTTAGGTTATAAAAGTTATTAGGACTAGAAATAAGTTTGTATTTCTTAGTACTTGGTAGTTTAGACACTACTTTTGATAAGTTCATACTTTCAGATATATTTAAATATGATTTCCAATTAAATATTATATATTTCATTAGGTTAACTGATATCAAAATACTTATAAAAATGAAAACTAAAAAACTAATAGTTATAATATTTAGTGCTGCACTTGGCATAAGTTTCTTATTTATCGGATTTGGATCGTATGTGGGTAAAAATTATGTTTTAAAAGTAGGAGACCAAAAAATATCAACATCTGAATTTTCTAGAGCATACGAAAACTATAAATCAGAAAATGGCCTTTCTAATTTATCAGAACAAGAGGAGTTATTTTCAAAAGTTCAATTTACTAATCAATATGTTAATGAACTAGTTTTTCTTAATTATTTAGATGAAAAAATTAGTATTAGTGAAAACTCAAAAAAAGTAGTTTTAAAAAAATCCTTAAATAATGACGAAATGTTTAGAAATCTAGATGAAGCATCGCTTCAAAATTACTTAAAGGAAATTGAGGGTAATATTTATATTGATTTATTCAATGATAGCCTTGATGCGCAGAAGTTAGTTAGTCATGAAATCAATGCAGATCTTCTTGTTGAGAAAGAATTAAATATATATGAGATTAAGAATGACGATAATCTTCTCAATTACCAATTAGAGGAAGATTTTTACTCCAATAACGAATTATATGAAATTTCAATTAATGAAATAAGTCTCAAAAATTATATTCAAGAAGAACTTGTAACTGATGACATTATAAATGAATATTATGAGGCAAATATAAATAAGTATATTGAGCCCAAAAATTATAGCTATGAAC
>LULQ01000280.1_pt1 | contig 11502 bp, 13 predicted proteins | sample 728091 | NCBI WGS metagenome assembly LULQ01 (sample SAMN03860285, study PRJNA289734) | marine metagenome | biome: seawater column; feature: ocean; material: water; isolation source: Red Sea water column Station 149 - depth 10m | place: Saudi Arabia: Red Sea | collected 2011-10-15 | depth 10 m
AGCCGGAACCCACTGCCGGGCAGCCGGCGGCGGGCCTATAGCTCAGACGGTTAGAGCGCTTCCCTGATAAGGAAGAGGTCACAGGTTCAAGTCCTGTTAGGCCCACTCCACACCCCGGCCTCGGCCTTCATGGGTCGGGTCCCGACCCCATCGAGGAGACCCGCGTGAAGAAGATCGTGCTGATCCTGCTCGCCGTCGGCGGTGCCCTGGTCGCCAAGCGCAAGCTCGAGGAGTCCAAGGCCGAGCAGGCCCTGTGGGCCGAGGCGACCGACCCGGTCAACAACTGACCCACTCCCGCGCGCTCGTCGCGTACCGGGGCCTTGGCGCAATTGGTAGCGCACCTGCTTTGCAAGCAGGGGGTTAGGGGTTCGAGTCCCCTAGGCTCCACCAGTGAAACCGCAGGTCAGCCTGCGGTTTCTTTCATTTCTGGAATGCTCTAGTTGAGTTCGCGAGCGGGCCCTAGGGGGACTGGAGGGGGAAGCGATCTCGCTGGCGAGCGGCTGACTGGTCCTCAGTCTGTCGGGGGGTCAGGGCACCGTTGAGGCCTCGAGGGCCCCCGAAGGAGGAACTGTGGCGCTCCATGTCAACGGCAGTTGGAACGGCTGGTCTGGCGACACCATCGTCGAGCTGACAGACGGATCTGTCTGGAAGCAGGTCGAGTATCGCTACGAGGACCGCTACTCCTATCGACCCAAGGTTGAGATCAGCAGCAACATGATGCTGGTCGCGGGAATGAGCCGTGCGGTCCGTGTCCGACGTCTCGCCTGACGGGGAAGGTACCGTCCCTAGCCAGTCAGTCGTACGCATCGGCTCCCGACAAGCCTTGCTAGGCGGGGCCCGAGGTCACCGAGTCTGATTGCTGGCTCGGCTCGGATTGCGCCTCGTCCTCCTGTGACATCCGGCCGGGAACGTCTGTGACGGAATCCTGAAAGACAACATCAACCCGGGGACCGCCCCGCCGAGTCTCATGGTCGCGACCCGTGTCGGAAGTGTTTGGGTCCAGCGTCGGAGTCCAACCGCGGCCAATCACCTGGATGGGTGCCAGCCGGTCGGCAAAGCTACTGTGACGCTGCATCTCCGCCGTGCGACCGAACCAGAAATCCCAACGACCGGTCGCAGAGAAGACGCAAGCCGCGACTACGTCGAAGGCGTCAACGGGATAGAAGCGCGAGGCGGGATCAGACTTCGACGAGCGAGTCTTCTGCACCTCGACGCGGAACTCACCGGCGGCGTTCAGCTTGGGGCTCGCGTTCTTGCACTCGACCCGCAGCACCTCGCCCGCGACGGTAGTGACATCAAAGTCGTGCATGGCGTCGACGTCCAGCCGACGAACATCGGCGATGCCAGGATCCTGACGAAGGCGGCGCTCCAGGTGGTGTTCGGCCACGCCACCGCGAACGGCCACGGACAGGCGATTGCGGCCACCGATGATGTCCAAGATCTGCTCACTTGTTAGAGCGAACTGCTCCTCTAGGACGTGCCGCCGCTGTGGCTCGTCTGGGGCTTGTTCGCGCATGGCCTCGGCAGCGGTGAACCGCAGTGCCGGGTCAAGCCGCAAAGAGGACGCTCGACGCTCCAGACGGATGTAGTCGAGCAGCCGATGGGGTTGGAATGCCACGACGGTCTCAAGGCTCGACGGCGACCTCGGCGCCTGGCGCCGGGTTCCGCTCCTGTTGATCTTCTCCCAAACGTGCCACGACTGGTCGCGCGCAAGCGTGATCTCAGCTGCCTTCGCATAGAAAGAAATCCCCATGGGCAACGGGTCCCACAGCTGTGCGTCGAGGCCGACGAACACATCGTCTTCGAGGTCAATACCGACGACCAGGCTGACGTCCACTCCAGCGACGTCCCTCGCCACGGGATGGGGACGTTCCCAACTGTCCTCGGAACCGTAACGAAGCTGGCCCCGAACCTCGTCGGCGGGGCGGTTGCGAATCGTGTTCCTGGTGATCCTGAACGGGTAGACAAGCACTCCGATGCGCTCGTCAGAGTCCGCCTGAATGCCCAGGTAGACCGGCGCTCGATTCGCATCGCTCGCATAGAGCAGTCGGCCACCTGATGACTCCACGGCGTCGAGCAGGAACGAGTGGAGATCTCGGCGACCGCTCACGCGGTAGACCTCGCCGACATCCCGGCCGGCCACCAGGTGCTCGTTCACCCGCAAGATGCTCCCTTCGGGCTGGTCGCCCGGCATGTCGGTGGGCTGGGCCAGAGTGGGACCGACGATACTGATTCGACGGCTCGCTCATGCGGCGACGAGCGGTCTGACTGTCGAGATGACGAGGTAGTGAATGCGTGAGGAACGACCTGTACTGAGCTTGTTCTCAGGCGCGGGCGGTTTGGACCTTGCCGTCGAGCGCGCAGACGCCGATCCGCTCGACACTGCAGATCCTGGCCGCGGGCTTCTGTCGGTGGCAGTCGCGACGGACTACAACGAGCCGGCGCTTGCCACATTGTCCAAGAACTTCCCCCACACCCCGACCGCGGTCGGCGACATCCGAGAGATCTCCACCGCTCAGCTTCTTGACCAGGCTGGAATCTCCGCAGGCGAGCCCGCTCTCGTCGTCGGCGGACCGCCATGCACTCCCTTCAGCAAGTCGGGGTTCTGGCTCGAGCAGAAGCGCACCAGCAGTGATCCGAACGCATCGTTGCTCGATGAGTACGTGCGAGTCGTTCGTGAGGCGCGACCACAAGCGTTCGTACTCGAAAACGTCCAAGGGCTGACCTATAAGACGCACCGCGCGCAGTTCGAGCGGCTGCTCCGTGGCCTGGGTGACTTGGGCTACAACCCCCAGTGGAAGGTGCTACTCGCAGCGGACTACGGAGTCCCGCAGTTGCGTCGCCGGGTGTTTGTTGTCGGCCGGCGAGACGGCGAGAGTTTCCAGTTCCCCGAGCCGACTCACTCGGGATGGAGTGAGCGCGACCGAAAGGTCGATCGCTCGAAGCTTCCACACGTGACGGCCAGCGAGGCGTTCGCTGACCTGCCGACGCTTGCCGTCGCCTCCGACGATGAGATCGTTGATGGGCAGTACGGATCACTGGCGGCCGAGATCCCACCAGGACAGAACTACCTGTGGCACACCGACCGTTACGGCGGACGCGATGTCTTCGAGTGGCGCAGTCGTTACTGGACCTTCTTGCTCCGGCTTGATCCTGATCGTCCGGCGTCGACGCTGCAGGCCCAGCCGGGACCGTGGGTCGGCCCGTTCCATTGGGAGAACGTTCCTACCTCCGCTGGTGTCCACCGGGCCCGTCGCCTGCGCGTCAACGAAATGCTCCGACTCATGTCATTCCCAGACGACTTCGTGATCGATGGAAGCAGGGCAGACGTCCAGCGGCAGCTTGGAAACGCGGTCCCAGTGGAACTCGGCAAGGCCGTGGTGCGATCGTTGGTAACTCAGCTTGGAATCCTCAAGCCGCACAGCTCCGCTCGCGCCATTGCCCTCGGCTAAGAGGTAGGAGCGACGGCGGGCTCTCGCGAGCCGTGTCCCACGAAGTCCTGCGACGCGTTGGCCGGTCTGAGAAGCTGCGGCCATGGCCTATCCGAGTTGGCGCTACTTCCCCTCGAACTCCGCGCCTCCCGAGTGGGTCAGCCCCCTGATCGGGGTCCTCGGCTCCGCTGAGTCCACGATCTCCACAGAGGCAACCCGAACAGGTCTCAGTAGCGATCAGGTGCTTGCGGTCCTCGCTCCGGGCCTGATCGAACTCGGCTTTCAGGTTGAGGACGGCAAAGGGCGCCTGGGAAAGGTTCGTCGACCCGTCCTCTTCGGCGAGAACGGCCTGCCAACCATCACGTACGAGGTCGATGCCGCCCACGCCGAACATGGAATCGTCGTGGAGATCGAGGCCGGTAGGGGAGCGCGAGGCAACGCCGAGTATCGCGACCTCGTGAGGACGAGCCTGATCCTCGACGCCAACTTCCTGGTTCTCGCCCAACCGCTCGCCTATCGCTTCAAGTCCGGCGCTCGGGAGGGCACCGAGTACGCCTACTTGAACACGGTCAATCTTCTCGAAGCGATCTACGCGAGCCAACGTCTGCGTCTCCCCTTCGAGGGCCTGCTCCTCGTTGGCTACTAACACGCACCCCAATCATCGTCTGGCGCGGTGCTCGCGACGGCGGAACCGACCGTCGTGTGCCCTGTCGGGTAGGCCTGACCCGCTCGGCCTTTCGATGACCGCCGGGCTCGTCGTCTCCGCCAGCTCGGCAGCAGGGACGCACTTACCGTGGGCCAAGCTGTCGAACAGCGACCAGTACGGCGGCGGCGACCTGGTCGGGTTCCTCATGTTCCCAGAATCGGAGCACCGTCCAGCCGGCAGCGCGCAACTGTGCCGTCGTATCAGCATCCCGTGCGACGTTTCGGCCCAACTTCTCGGCCCAGTACGACGCGTTGGACCGCGCGATGGTCCGATGCTCTGGGCAGGCATGCCAGTAGCAACCATCGATGAAGACGGCGACGCGCTGCCTGGTGAAGACGATGTCAGCGGTGCGACGGAGGGATGGTTCTGGCCGATGGGCGACCCGGAAACGAAGGCCGGCAGCGTGCAACCGCCGTCGAACCGCCAACTCGGGCGAAGTGTCCCTGGACCGGTTTCCTTGCATGACCTTCCGGGAGGCGGGGCTGCTTGCCCAGCTCACGTAACGCTCCACCGGTCCATTGTTGCCGGCCTGGAAGTACCGACAAGACCTTGCCATCGCGACCGGCACCCCGCCCTGATCACACCGGAAGTTTCCAAACTGCGTCATATGCCGTTTCAGCGAGGAGCTCACAGCGCGACTCGATCTCGCGAGCGGTCCAGACCGACTTGTCGAGGACGCCCCCAATGTCGTAGGGCAGCCCGGCAGCTCCTAGGATCCTCTTCTTCCTGACGAAGTCTGCGTTGTCGAGCTTGCCGTTGACCTTCTCACTCACAAGCAGCAGGTTGCCGATCGAGCCCACGGTCGCCACGGCCACACCGGCGGCGATCTGGTCCTGCGGCATCAGGTGCTCGATGGTGAGATCCGCGAGACCGGTGGTCGGATTGGCGTGTTGGAGTAGGCGCCGTAGGACGTACTGCACCAGCTTCTTGTCGCGTGTGTAACCGTTGGTGAAGAGAAATCTCTCCTTGAAGGCCAGAACAAACTGGTCGCGATCAGGCCGCCGTTTGACCAGCTTCTCCCGGATGTCCTTGAGCACGTCCGCGCGTGCCTGGTGATCGGAGCCGGCAGCGTAGAGATCTCGTGCCGCCTTCGCATACATCTGGGACACGCCACCACTACTGCTCAGCTGGCTCACGACGGTGTGCTGGAAGTGGTAGCGCTCGATTGACTGCAGTGTCTTGTTGAACTGCGCGGCCTTTAGCTTCGGTGTGCTGCTCCGTGCACGCATGAGCGAGAGCAGTAGGGGAGCCGGCTGGACGACACCAAATAGCGCAAGAGCTTCGAGGCTGTCGCGGGCAGCGGCCTCTTCCAGTGGCCAGGTACGAGTCCCAGGCTCGACTACAGCACGGTAGAGCGGGCCATCCAGGGTGAGCTGCTCCAGGCAATCCTGAGCCGCTGGCTTCGACTTGACCGTCTTCTTGATCTCGGAGAAGAGCTTGCGCTGGGCGACATAGTCAGTCCGGGATTGCCACCAGTGCAGGATGAATCGGTTGGCATCGATCCGGGCCCGCCCGTCGGATGCTTCGAGCTGATCGCGCATTTTGTCCCACTTCAGCCGGACTGTGTCTGCGCGCGCGTTGCGAGTGCCTCGGAGTCGGTTCAGCAGGTGGTTCTTGAGCAGATCGACGACCTCAAGGTCCTTGCCGCGGCTATTGAGCGTCTCGAAGATGATGTAGGCGTCGTCTTCGTTGCCGTGCTCAACCCAGATCACTTTCAGGCCGAGTAGCCGGTCGCGCAACTCGATCAGCCACTTCTGCGGATGCTGACGCTTGGCAACCTCGGCACCGATCAGCTGGCGGATTTGCTCGAGCGCGTTCGATAGCGCCGACTCCTCCTCGGACGCCGGCTCGATGGTTGAGTCGGGCGGTGACTTCAGAATCGCGTTGCTGAGGAAGACCGAGCTGACCTCGGTTTGCAAGGTGAACTGCAGCTCGTTGTTCCGGTCAGCCTTCTCGAGGTAGCGGTGCACACCACTGGCGAGTTTGGTCTCTCTGAGCTCCTGCAGCTGGTCACGCAAGACTGCGAACATGATGGCGATGGTGGTCAGGCGCTGCTGCCCATCGACGATGCGTCGGATCGGGTTGTCTTTGTCCCGCCAGGCGACCATCGGACCGATGAAGTAGCCCACGCCGTTGTCGAAGACTACATCGGTCCAGAAGTCCTCGAGGTTCGATGCCTCCCAGCTGTAAGGGCGTTGGAAGCGCGGGATGACGTAGTAGTCGGCTCCGACTAACAGGTCCTCAATGGACTTCTTCTCGGGGTTGAAGTCGATCACTGACACGACTGCTCCGCTCACTTTGGCTGCTGCGGCCCCGATCGTAGTTGCGCACTCCATCCTGGAAGGGGATGTAGTGCAGATTCCTCTTCCCCGCCACGTGCCGGCGGCTCCAGTCGCTGAACCAACGGGACCAAGCCCACTCGCCGTGATCGGACACGCACGACCGGATCGACCAGCTCCACCCTCAACCCATCGGCACCGACTGGTGCCGGCCGATCCACTCCAACTCTTGCGACAACGACTGACGGACTCTGACGAGCCCGATAACACGCTCCTCGTAAGGCGATTCGAAGGCTCGAAACCGAGCGGCACGCATGCTACGAAGTGCCGTAGAAGGTCCGTCCCCCCGGGGACGGACCAGCGTCATTTCAGGAGTCGTTGACGAGACGTGACGGGCGGTGACGGGCACATCATGCACGGTGGAGTGAAGTTCTACCGCGGGTCCGCAGCCGCCGCGCGCTCCTACGTCGAGGCCGACCACTCCCGCGCCGACGACTACTACCTCGCCGAGGGCAGCGGCGTCGCCGAGCACTACGCCGTCACCGTCGGCGTCGACGGCGGGCGCACCGAACGACGCCCCGACCTCGACGGCGCGAGCTACGAACGCTGGGTCGCCGGCTACGACGTCGCCACTGGCCAGGCCAAGGGGCGACTGCGCGACGACAACCATGCGCTCCGGTTCGTCGAGGTCGTCGTCAACGGCCCCAAGACCTGGTCGCTCGCGGCCGCACTCCACCCCGACATCGCCGACGCCTACGAGGACGCGCAGACGCGCGCCGCCGGGGAGGTCATCAGCTGGGTCGCGCAGCACGCGACCACGCGCGTCGGCCCTCGCGGTCGGCAGGTCCAAGTCCCAGTCGAGAAGCTCGAGGCCGCACTCGTCCAGCACTACACTTCCCGCGCCGGCGACCCGCACCGACACCTCCACCTCCAGATCAACGCCCGCGTCTTCGCGCGCGGCGCTTGGCGTGGCCTCCACTCCGTCGGCGTCGTCGACTCCATCGAAGCCCTCAACGGCATCGGCCACGCCGCCGTCATGTGCGACCCGCAGTTCCGCGCCGCACTCGCCGACCGCGGCTACACCCTCGACGACGCCGGCGAGATCAACGAGCTCGCGCCGTACGCCGGACGCTTCAGCCAACGCGCCGCACAGATCGGCCGCAACATCGATCGCTACGAAGCCGAGTGGCGGGCCGCCAACCCGGGCGCAGAGCCAGGACCGAAGCAGCGCCGCACCTGGGACCGACGCGCCTGGTCCGACGCCCGTCCCGACAAGCTCGTCCCCGCCGACGGCACCGACCTCGTCCGCCGCTGGAACGAGGAACTCCACGACCTCGGCTTCCGACCGTCCATCGAGCCATCCACAGAGACGACGGTGACCATCGGCCAAGTACGACGCCCCGCGGTAGCCGAACTCACCCTCACCCGACTCGGCGCCAAGCGATCGTCCTGGAACGCCGCCGACATCCGCGGCGAGGCCGAGAAGGTCATCGCGTCCATCGGACTCGTCGCCGAACGACCCGCGCGCGTCGAGCTCGCCGAGGACATCACCTCCCGCGCCGTCAGCAGCTGTCGCACCCTGCGCGACCGCGTCGACATCCCCGACCACATCCGCAACCTCACCTCCGACCACGTTCTCGCTGTCGAGGCCGGCCTCATCGACGCCGTCGCCACCCGCGCGCTGCAACCGGTCGAGCCCATCGTCGTGCGCGGCGGCGACCTCGACTCTGCCCAATGCGAGGTCGTCGGCGCACTTGGCGGCCGCGCCGGCGTACTCGTCATCGAAGGAGCCGCCGGCACCGGCAAGACCACCACCCTCGCCGCCGCACACCGCGCACTCGAACTGCAGGCACGCCGCCTCGTCGTCGTCACCCCCACCCTCAAGGCCGCGCAAGCTGCACAGCAACAGGTCGGCGCCGACGCGTCCTCCGCCGCCTGGCTCATCCAGCAGCACGGCTTCCGCTGGGACGAGGACGGCCACTGGTCGCGGGTCGAAGCCGCCCCCGAGGCACGAGCACGGCTGCTCCCCGGCGACGTACTGCTGGTCGACGAAGCCGGCATGCTCGACCAGGACACCGCCCGCGCCCTCTTCACGATCGCCGACCGTGCCGGTGCCACCGTCGCGCTGCTCGGCGACCGCCACCAACTCCCCGCCGTCGGCCGCGGCGGCGTCCTCGACCTCGCCGCCCGATGGGCACCGCCCGAGGCACACCTCGAGCTCGAGTCCGTCCACCGATTCAGTGACGAGTCGTACGCCGACCTCAGCCTCCTGATGCGGACCGGCGAACGTCCGGCCGACGTGTTCGACGCACTCCTCGACCGCGGCCAGGTCGTCGTCCACTCCACCGACGTCGTACGCACCGCCGCCGTCGCCGACATAGGCGCTCGCGGCGACGAGCTGATCATCGCCGACACTCGCGAACAGGTCGCGGGCATCAACGCCGCCATCCGCGACCGACGACAGCCCGGTCGCGACCAGGACGGCGAGCCCGTCACCCGAGGCGGCGAACGGATCGGACTCGGAGACCGCGTCGCCACTCGCCGCAACGACCGCGACCTCGGCGTCGCCAACCGCGACGTATGGACCGTCGCCGGCATCGGCAACGACGGCAGCCTGCTCGTGGTTGGTAGCGCTGGCCAAAGAACCCTGTCTCCCGAGTACGTCATTGACCACGTCGAGCTCGCCTTCGCCTCCACCGCCTACGGCGCCCAAGGCCAAACCGTCGACTCCGCCCACCTCGTCGTCGGCGAGCACACCGGAGCCGCCACGGCGTACGTCGCGATGACCCGCGGACGCCACAGCAACGTCGCTCACCTCGTCGCCGACTCCGTTGACGAAGCACGCCAGCAGTGGATCGAGGTCTTCGGCCGCGACCGCGCCGACCTCGGCCCCAGCCACGCGGCCGGGCGGGTCGACGAGGACATCGACCGCTACGGCACTCGTCTCCCCGACGAGTCCTGGGTCCCGCCCTCGAGGCCGCACGGACGCGAGCGGTCCGAGGTCCAGTCGGCAGGCGGCTCCCAGCAGCGCTCCCGCGGCGTCGGTCGCTGACGTTCCTGTCCGAATCTGATCGCTGCCGACCGCCCTTCGCACATAGGTGACTGGAGCGGCCGATCCGGTCCGCTCGCCAACCCAAGGGAGTCATCGATGAGCATCAAGCCGCTGGGCGTCCCCGACGAGTGGGACGACAACCACATCCTCATGTTCGAAGAGTTCTGCGCCTTCATCCGTACGCCGCAGCGCACGGTCCGCGAGTGGCGCCGTCTCAAGCGCGGACCGCGATGGTGGCGCTTCAACGGCAACGGCCGGCTCTACACCACCGTCGCTGAGCTCCGCCGCTTCCTCAAGGCGGGTGAGTGAGGTGGCCGCGACCGCCGGGCCTGCTGACGAGCGACCCCGGTGGCTGAGCATCACCGGCGCCGCGATGTGGGTGAGCCTGTCCGCCAAGACCATCCGCCGCAAGATCGCCGCTGGTGAGCTGCGCGCCTACCGCTGCGGCAAGACGATCCGGATCAAGACCGACGACCTGGAGGCGATGATGCACCCCGTACCGTCGGCCAAGGACTGGTGAGTGAGCCGCTGCGCGAACGGGCCACCCGGTGGGCCGACGAGCTTTCGGCTCTTGGCGCCCCCGCACAGGACCGGGCAATGGAATCTGCCAGCCCATCGTCCACCGTGGGAGGCGCTCGCTGTCGGAGCGCCTTGGCACACTGAAACGGGTGGCTCGGGGCCTGCCGAAGAAAGTTCGCGGAAGTTTCAGGGGTACACGCAGGCGGCGTACTTACAAGGAAACGACCGAAGGACTGAGGTCGATTCCGCAGCACACGGAGAGATGAGATGGGCAAGCGCTCGAGCGAACCCCCGGACTCGTCCGGGCGCGACAGCGCGCACATACAACCTCCCGTCGGCCCCGACTTCGAAGGCGAAGAGTTGCCGACCGACGAGCGCCTGGATCGGATCCTCGCGGACGGCGACCTGCTGTACAGGCTCCAGGTCAGCGGCTACGCGCCTGAGGAGTGGAAGCGTCCATCCGAGGAGTTTGGGCGTTACGGCTACGACGTCTTCGTAGGGTGGATCTTCAACGGGAAGGTCTGGGCCAAGGTTCACGAGAAGACCGGATGGCAACTGCAACGCCCGGCCAGGCCGTTCACCGAGGACGACGTGTACATGCTCGCGGGCGACACGGTCGTCGCCAGTCTGGACGCGTTCTTGGAGCACGTGCTGAAGCGCAACAAGTGGGCACCGCACGGCGGCGCCTCCCTCAAGAGCTACTTCATCGGGCAGGGCTGTTTTCAGTTCCCCAATGCCCTGAAGCACTGGCGCCGGGAGCAGGAGCGCTTCTCCGATGAGCGGATGGTTGCCGATCCGAGCCTCTACCTGCGTGGCACAGCTCCGCCGGCCGACGTACCGATGATCAACCACCAGAACGCAGTCGAGGGCCTGATGGCGCTGTCGACGGACAGGGCTCGAGAGGCGCTCGCGCTGCAGTGGGCGGGTTACAGCCTTTCCGAGATTGCTGCGCGGCTCGGAGAGCCCGACGAGAAGACGGTCGAGAACCTGATCGGCTACCAGCGTCGCCGTCTTCGCAACCAGCAGAGCCCTGAGGAGGCGGCGGGATGACGGACCCACGATCGATGGAGATCGAAGACCTGATCGAGCGCTCGTCGCTTGGGTCGAACGAAGCGCGAGTCGCGAGGGCGCGTGTTTCGCGCGCCAAGGGTGAGGCGCTCGCTCGTGCCGCGAGTGATCGAGCACGACGCAGGGAGGAGAGAAGGCGACGAAGTCAGGGGTAGGCGGCTCGCTCGTACCTATTAGTAAGCAGACGGTCCAACCGAGGTCGTCACAACTGATAGGAGTTCGACATGGCCAAGGGCCACGCGCGGAGCGCCATCACGGGGCGCTACATCTCAAGGGCGGCTGCCGCTCGGCACCCCCGGACGTCCGTCACCGAGTCTGGCGGCAACAAGGGGTCGGGCACGGCATACCGGCTCTTCGTACCTGCGGTGGGGGCAGTGAGCGACGTGGCATGACGCGGTGGGGGTGAATGGGGTCGAGGCCCTCCAGGATCGGGAGCGACCAAGCTGC
>LULQ01000646.1_pt1 | contig 11493 bp, 16 predicted proteins | sample 728091 | NCBI WGS metagenome assembly LULQ01 (sample SAMN03860285, study PRJNA289734) | marine metagenome | biome: seawater column; feature: ocean; material: water; isolation source: Red Sea water column Station 149 - depth 10m | place: Saudi Arabia: Red Sea | collected 2011-10-15 | depth 10 m
AAGTTACTCTTTGTTCATTATCGAGGGTTACTTTATAATTTTTGAAAGTTAAATCATCTATTGATGCACCTTTTAATGATATTGAACCTATTATATTTTCATTTTCAAATTGAATTCTTTCACTTTGTTTTAATGCATCATCTCGTGAAATTGTAATTTGTGTTTCCTTTTGTTCTAAACTTGGTGCATCACCGCTTTGTTTAATTTTTTCTTTTTCAACAATTTTTTGATCCACAGTAGATTTTTCTGGAACAAAGAATAATGCCCATAAAACAATTACAGCAGATGATAAAGCTATAGCTGCTATCGTATTTTTAGAGTCCATTATTTTTTAACTTTTATTTCTTTTTTTACAGGATCAATTCCACCTTCTTTAAAAGGGTGGCATGAAAGAATCCTTTTTAAACTTAAATATCCACCCTTAAAAAAACCATAAGTTTTTAATGCTTCAATGCTATAATCAGAACAGGATGGAAAGTATCTACACGAGTTACCAAGTAATGGACTTACAAAGTATTTATAACCTTGAATTAATTTTATGAATATTATTGTAAACATGTTCATTATTTAATCTTTTTTAATTCTTGAAATAAAGTTTCTTTTATAATTTTAAAATCATTATTTAGCATAGTTGACTTAGCAATAACAAGATATGAATAGTGATATTTTAGAGATATTTCTTTAACAGCATCATTCATAATATTCCTTAGTCTCCTCTTTATTTTGTTTCTCTTTACAGCATTTCCTATCTTCTTCTTAGTTACAAAAGAAATATTAAGTTTTTGATTATTTTTTTTATCTATATTACCAAAAAAAATTGTTACATATCTGTTTGATACTTTTTTCTTTTTGAGCAAAGTTTTAAAGTCTTCATTCTTTGAAAGAGCAACTATTTTGCTTTTCATTGAGTTGGCTTTATTTTCTTCTTCTTTTAACAGTTGAGGATACTGTTAAATTTTTTCTTCCTCTAGCTCTTCTTCTTTTTAAAAGTTTTCTACCTCCCTTAGTTTTCATTTTTGATCTAAAACCATGGGTTCGGCTTCTTTTTTTCCTAGATGGTTGATATGTTCTTTTCATAAAAGTGGTTAAATTTATATAAAATTTCGCCCTTTATAATAATTAAATATATAAATAGCAAATAGAAGATTTATAAATACCATGAACCATGATGGAAAAAGCTAAGAAAACTAAAATAATAATAGGTTTATCATACTTAGTTTTACTTACTATATTTGTGTTATTGTTTTTTTCAAAATTTAGTATCCAAGAAATAACTTCTTATGATTTCATTAAAGAAAACAGATTGTATTTTCTAAAATTAAAAAATTCTAATTTGTTTTTAATATCGATAATTTTTTTAATTTTTACAATATTATGGGTTTTTCCATTTTTAGGTTTTGGTTCTCCAATTGCACTATTAGGAGGATTTATTTTTGGCAAATGGTTGGGCACTATAATTGTGGTCATAGGCATGAGTGTTGGTGCAACATTTCTTTATATTTTTGGAAACTATTTTTTAAAAGATTTAATTAGAGATAAATTTTTAAATAGATATCAAAATCTAGAGAGAAAATTTAAAAAGTCTGAATTTTATTATCTTTTAATATATAGATTCATTGGAGGAATACCTTGGCAACTTAGTTGCATATTGCCTACAATTTTTGATGTTAGGGTAAAAAATTTTTTTTTCGCATCATTAATAGGAATTATACCTCAAATTTTTTTAGCTGTTTCTTTAGGTAGTGGTCTGGAAAAAGTAATAGAACAAAATTCACAAGTTCCTAAAATTACAGATATAATTTTTTCACCTGAAATATATATTCCAATTTTAGCCTTTTTTAGTTTAGTCTTGATTACAATTTTTCTTAGAAAGTCTTTTTATAAAAATTAGTGGTGCTCCCACCAAGAATCGAACTTGGAATTTATCCTTACCATGGACACGTTATGCCATTTAACTATAGGAGCATTTGGATCAATTCTATTTTTATTGATAATAGAGCATTTTTTCCAAATTATTGCCTTAATTTTTTGATTAATATGATTTATATCTTACCAAGGAAATTTTATGGGTATTCATTACGATTATAAATCAACCAAAAGTGCCAAGCTTATGGAAAAGCAAGCGAAAAGAGAGAGAAAACTTGCTGAAAAAAAAGCAAAAAGATTAGCAAAAGAGGGCCCTAAAAAAGATGATAATAAGGATAAAGCTTTAGATGCATCTAAACCAATAACTTTAGATTTCCTTACCAATCCAAATAAAGAATGATTACTAAAAATAAAAATGAGCGCCTAAGCATTGCGCTTAGAAAAAATTTAAAAAAGAGAAAAATTTTTCAAAAAAAAAATAAAAAGAAAACAAAATAATGTCCATTCAGCCAGACTCTTGGATAAAAAAAATGTGTAAAGAGCATAAGATGATCGAACCATTTTTGGATCATCAAGTCTCTGAAGGGAAAATATCATATGGACTAAGTAGCATGGGTTACGATGTCAGAATTTCTGATGAGTATAGAATATTTACAAATGTTAATAGTTCGCTAGTGGATCCAAAAAACTTTTCTGATGAAAACTTTATTGAGCGAAAGGGGCCATATTGTATAATTCCACCAAATTCATTTGTTCTGGCAAAGACCATTGAATATTTTAGAATTCCAAAAGATGTTCTTTGTATTTGTGTTGGAAAAAGTACTTATGCGAGAACAGGAATTATTTGTAATGTAACGCCAATTGAAAATGAATTTGAAGGTAATATTGTTATCGAATTAAGCAACACAACTCCTAATCCTGCAAAGATTTATTCAAACGAGGGTATTGCTCAATTTTTATTTTTTAAATCAGATACCCAGCCAGAAACGACATATAAATCAAAAAACGGTAAATATCAGGGACAAACCACCATACAGGTTGCTAAAATAAAAAAGTAATTTATGGATAAATTTCTGATCAATGGTCCTTGTAAAATCAAGGGTAAAGTCTCGATTTCAGGTTCTAAAAATGCATCTCTACCAATTCTTGCAGCAACTTTATTATTTGACAAACCAGTAACTATTAAAAATTTACCTAGAGTAAGAGATATAGATACTATGCTTAATTTATTAAAATCTCTTGGATCAAAAATAATTTTATCTAAAGACAGAAAAACTGCAAAAATTATTAATAAAAAGAATATGAAAACTTTTGCAAGTTATTCACTTGTAAAAACAATGAGAGGTTCAATATTGGTGTTAGGTCCATTAATTTCTAAATTTCATAAATCTAAAACATCTTTGCCTGGTGGATGTCTTATAGGTGCGAGACCTGTAAATTATCATCTTAGTGCATTAAAGAAGTTGGGAATGGAATATAAAATACGAGATGGTTATATTTTAGCGAAATCAAATGGAAGACTTAAAGGCAAAAAAATAAATTTTCCCAAAATTAGTGTAGGCGCTACAGAAAATTCTATAATAGCTGCATGTTTAGCTAGAGGCAAAACAATTTTAAAAAATTGTGCCGTGGAACCTGAAATTAAAGATTTAACAAAATTCTTAAGTCAAGCAGGTGCAAATATAAAATGGTCTGGAAGAACCTGCACCATCATAGGAGTAAATTCTCTCAATCAAACAAGTCATACAGTTATGGCTGATAGAATAGAGGCGGGAACTTTTTGTGTAGCGGCAACGCTTGCTAAAGGTAATCTACAAATTAAAAATTTAGACCCAAAAATAATTAATACTGAAATAGAACTATTAAAAAAAGTTGGGGCAAAGATTAAAACTTCGGATAACAAAATTTTTATAAAAGGACCTGACAAAATCAAACCTATTCAAAATATAAAAACTAAAGAGTTTCCAGGTATTCCAACAGATCTTCAAGCTCAATTAATGGTATTAATGTGCAAGAGTGTTGGGAAAAGTTCTATAACTGAAAGTATTTTTGAGAATAGATTTATGCATGTTGCTGAGTTGCAAAGACTAGGCGCGAAAATAAATATTCAAAACAATAAAGCATTGATTGAGGGCAATACCAAATTTATTGGTGCTGAATTAATGTCTAGTGACTTAAGAGCCAGTGTTGCTTTAGTATTAGCCGCAATAGTGGCGAATGGTAAAAGTATTGTTGGAAGAGTCTATCACTTGGAGAGAGGATATGAAAATATTGAAAATAAATTACAAAAAATTGGTGTTAAAATTAAAAGATTGAAATAATGAGTAAATATTTAGCAAAAATAATTGCGAATGATCAAGAGGGGCTACAAATGATTTCTGCTTGTAGTTCTGGCGCAAAAGTTAAAGTGACAGATATAAAGTATCTGGCATCTAATAAGGTTTTTTTGTTATCAATTGAAAGAACTAAAATTGAAACTGATCAAGAGGGTAAGAAAATCAATAGTATCTGTCGATTTGATTTTGTTGATAAAGTAAGATCAAAAAATATCAATCAATCAAACAAAGATTTAGTTTTAGAATTAATTGGAATTGATTATTTGAAAAATAATGATGATTATGAAATAAATCTTATTTTTAATAATAATGCCCACATAGCTTTGACAACAGAAACTATCGAAGCGCGGCTTGAGGATCAAAACGAAATTAAATAATTATGAAAATATTAAATAGTAAAACTAAAAATTTCGATAGAAATTTGGATTATTTACTTTTTAAAAGAAGAAAAAGCATTAAATCTGACAAAGTCTCTGTATCTAATATTATCAATGACGTAAAAAAGAATGGTGATACAGCATTGATTAAATATGAAAAGAAATTTAATCGAAATTCTACAATCATTCCTAGTGCCAAAAAAATTACTAAGTTAATAAAATCTTTAAATCCTAAGGTTAAAAAAGCGATCGACACAGCCTATAATCGAATTTACAAATTTCATTCTTTGCAAAAATTTAAGAATATTTCTTATACAGATAAATTTAAAAACAAACTTGAATATAAATATTTACCATTAGAGTCGGTGGCAATTTATGTTCCTGGTTCACTTGTATCTTATCCATCAAGTGTGCTCATGAATGCTATACCAGCAATTGTTGCGGGAGTTAAAAGAATTGTAATGATAAACCCAGGTTTCAAGGGAAACCAAAATCCAGCTGTTTTATACGCAGCAAGAAAATGCAAAATTAAAGAAATTTACTCTATTGGTGGTCCATCTGCTATAGCAGCTGTTTCTTATGGAACTAAAAAAATTAAAAGAGTTGATAAAATAGTTGGACCTGGAAATTCATATGTAGCTGCTGCAAAAAAAGAAGTTTTTGGTGATGTTGGTATCGAAGGTATGACAGCAGGACCTTCTGAAATAACTATCGTTTGTGATAAATTCTCAAATCCTGAATGGGCTGCAAGTGATTTAATCGGTCAAGCAGAACATGATCCTCAAGCACAATGTATATTAATTTCAAAAGACAAAAAACTAATTAGTAAAGTCCAGATGGAAATTTTAAAACAATTAAAAAGTATTCCAAGAGAGTCTGTGGCAAAAAAAAGTTTAAAGAGAAATGGAATTTTAATGTATGTAGCAAACGATAGTAAAATAATTAATATCGTAAATAAAATTGCACCTGAACACTTGGAATTAAATGTTAAAAACTATAAATCTTTTATACCAAAAATTAAAAATTCTGGTTCAATATGCTTAGGAAAATATGCAGTTATGGCAATGACAGATTATAACATTGGATCAAATCATATATTGCCAACTAATGGGTCAGCAAAATATTCTAGTGGTATAAGTGTTAATGAATTTTATAAAAGAATTTCTTACATAAACTTATCAAAAAAGGGTATTGAAAGTCTTGGGCCATCAGTTATAACTCTTGCAAATTACGAAGGGTTAGCAGGACATGCTCAATCTGTAAAAAAAAGAATAAGGAGAAAATAAATTTGTCAAAACAAGACTTACTTGAATTCAAAGGCAAGGTAACTGATTTACTTCCAAATGCTATGTTTAGAGTTCAGCTTGAAAATGGTCATGTTGTAACAGCTCATACAGCGGGCAAATTAAGAAAAAACAGAATTAGAGTATTACAAGGTGATAATGTGACAGTCGAAATGACACCATATGACCTCACAAAAGGCAGAATAATCTTTAGGGGTTGACCTTTTGCCTCGGTAGCTCAGGAGTAGAGCAGAGCCCTGAAAAGGCTTGTGTCGGAGGTGCGAATCCTTCCCGAGGCACCATCAAAACATCTTGAAATTAATTTAAAAGAACCTAACCTCATATCAAAATAAATAACTAAAGGACGAGTGAATAAGATGAGTACAATACAAGGAAAAGTAAAGTGGTTTAACGGCAAAAAAGGTTACGGCTTTATAGAAAGAGACGATAAAGAAAAAGATGCGTTTGTACATGCAAGCGCAGTTAAAGCAGCGGGCATGAGATATCTTAATGAGGGTGATAAAATAGAATTTACTCTTGAAGATGGTCCCAAAGGCCCTTCAGCAGTAAATTTAAAAAAATTAGACTAATTTTCTAAAATTATAAAAAGGGCGATATATCTACTAGTGGATATACGTCCTTTTTCTTTTAGGGGTTGCATTATCGTTTTTTTTGTCTAAAAAGCTTTCAATGAAAAAATTTGAGATAAACAAATTAGCATCAAAATGTACTTTAAGAAAAGCTCTTAAAGGAACTAGTAGAGTTGCACACACACACTTCCATGCTGGCTAAAGCTAGCGAATAATCATTTATATTATAATTTTAAATAACAACAAAATAAGATAAAACAAAAAAGGATATGCCTTGATGGTGAAATAGTATTTCTTGCAGAGGATGATAATAATCCTATGTCTGATGTTTTTTCTTTTAATGATGGTGAAAAGAATATTACTCTTCGATACGATCTTTCCAGTCCTTTAGCAAGATTTGTTGCCCAAAATAATCAAGAACTTCCATCAATTTATAAAAGATACGCTATTCAAAATGTATTTAGAAATGAAAAGTCAGGCAATGCACGTTTCAGAGAATTTACTCAAGCTGATTGCGATATTGTAGGCAATGTAAATCCAGCACAAGCAAATGCTGAATTATGTAATCTGAATGCGGTTTAAAAAAAGATCAATTTACAATTAATGTAAGTAATAGAAAGATTATTCAAGGTTTAATTCAAGATCTGAAAATTCCTGCAAATAAAGAGATCAAGGTGATGAGAGCTATTGATAAATTAGACAAACCAGATTTTGGAATAAAAGGAGTTGAAGATCTACTAAAAAAAGAGAGAAAAGATAAAAGTGGTGCGATAACTAAAGGAGCTGATCTAAATGATGATCAAGTTTCAAAAATTTTAAACTTTTTAAAAATTAAAGATTTAAAAAAACTCAAACAAGATTTTAAAAATACTCTTACACAAGAAGGGATTAAAGAGCTTGAGGATTTATTTGAGGTGCTAGATTTTGGAAATTATTCTGAGTTAGTCAAAACAAATTTCACAATAGTTAGAGGATTAGCGTATTATGATGGTTTTTGTATTGAGACCAATCTAAATTTTAAAACAACAAATAATAAAGGTAAAGAAATTGATATTGGTAGTGTATGCTCTGGTGGACAATACAATAAGTTAATTTCAAGATTTAAAGGTGTCGATATACCTGGAACAGGTGTTAGCATCGGGGTTGATAGACTTTTGTTTGCTATGTCTCAAATAAATCAAGTCCAATTAGATGATCAAAAACCAGTCATTGTTTGCGTAATGGATGAAAAATATTTAAAAAATTATTACGAAATTTTAGATATCTTGAGAAAAAATAATATTAATTCAGAAATTTTTTTAGATAGTAAGAAAAATCTCGGTAAACAACTGACATATGCAAATAAAAGAGGGTGCCCGATTGCAGTTATTTGTGGAGAAAATGAATTTAAAGATAACAAAATTACACTTAAGAACCTTCTAGGTGTTAAGGGGGAAGATAATCAAATCACCTTTTTAAAAGAAAATTTAGTAAATGAAATCAAAAAATTTATCTGACAGCATACTTAAAACTGTTAAATCAAATGGTTTTAAATATATTGAATTACCCTCAGTAATTGAGGCTAACCATATCGTACAAAGATCTGGTGAAAGTTTTCGAAAATTTATTTTCTCATTTACTGACCAAGGAGGAAATGAACTATGTTTAAGGCCAGATCTAACAATTGTATCTTGTCTAAGATACTTAGAAAATAATCTAAAGGGCAAGGAGAAGATATTTTATAATGGTCAAGCATATCGTAAATCTGAAAACAAAAAGGACTCCATTGTAAGAAATCAAGTTGGTTTTGAAATCATAGGGTCACGAAACGAGAAAAATGATGATAAGGAAATAATAAATACATCATTAAAATCTTTAAAAAATTTTAATTATTCATCAGGCGAGATCACAATTGGGAATGTAGAAATATTCAATCTTCTTATATCTAAATTAGATATCCCTAAAAGATGGAAATTAAGACTTTCAAGACATTTTTGGAGAGAAGATTATTTTAATGATCTTCTCAAAAGATTAGAGACTAATTCAGATGTTGATCCAACAATAGTTGAGATCGATAAAAAAAGATATTTTAGAATGTTAAAAGATGATCAATCAACCATTATAGCAAATAGAACAATTAACGAAATTTTAAGCAGATTTGATAAAAAGATTAAAGATCCAAGGAGACCTAGTAAAGGAAGAAATATTTCAAAAATTATTAAGGAATTTTTGAAAATTAAATGTCCAATTAATAATGCAGCCAAGGTATTAAATAAGTTTTTCAAGAAATATAAAATTAATTTATTGGTAGATCAGAGATATTTTCCAATCTCAAAAAATAAAATTAATAAATTAAATGTGACTTTTTCAGCTGCTTTTGGCAGACAGCTTGAATATTACACGGGTATGGTTTTTAAAATAGATATTAAGTCCAAATCAAAAATTATTAATTGTTGCAATGGCGGCCGATATGACAAATTGATTTCCGACCTTGGTTCAAAAAAACAAACTCCAGCAGTTGGTGCTGCTTTAAATTTAGTTTATTAAAATGGATAATTTAATCAATATAGGTATTCCAAGCAAAGGTCGACTTAGGGCAGATGTTTTAAAAATCTTTAAGAAAAAAAAATTAAGAATTATATCTGAAAGAGGCGAAAGAGATTTAATTGGATCAATTAAAAATAAACCATATGTTAAGATTTTATATCTTCATGCAAGAGAAATTATTGAAAGGTTAGGGGATAGCTCTTTAGATGTTGGTTTTTCTGGTTTTGATTTATTGAAAGAAAGCGGCATAAATGTCCAAAATAAAATAAATGTGGTCAAAAAACTTAGTTTTGGAAGAGCAAATTTAGTAGTAGCAATTCCAGATCCTTGGATTGATGTTCAGACTATCGCTGATCTTGAGGAAATTGCTTTTGAATTCAGAGATATTAAGAAAAAAAGAATTAGGGTTGCAACTAAATATCCAAATTTAACACAAGATTTTTTGTTCTCAAAGGGTGTTACACAATTTAGATTAGTTAAAAGTTTAGGAGCTACAGAGGCCTATCCTTTTACTGGATCTGCCGAGTTGATTACTGACATTACATCCACAGGTGAGACCTTAAAAGCAAATAATCTACGTATCTTAAAGGATGGTGAAATTTTAAAATCTGAAGCTTGTCTTTTAACTTCAAAAAAAAATGTAAAGAAAAAGCGATTAAACAATTTAATTAAATTACTTTCCAAGTAATTTATCTTTAAAGTAAATTAAAATAATCTTTATTATATCTAAATTTCTAATTATCGCATATAGAGCGATCATCACTCCAATAACAAACAATATTTTTAAAACCAAAAAAAAATCCATATTTATTAATTATTTTTTAAAAATAATAACCAATCTTAGTATCTCATAGTAATCTAGTAATAAGTTGATTTCCATTAAAACACGTATATCTTTAAAAGTATGGATACGATTCTATTAATAATTCTAGTTATACTACTTGGTGCAACTTTAGGTATTTTATACTTAAATTTAAGGTCAAAACCTAAAGATGAGAATGAGAATAAAGAAGCTGAGGAATTAGCTAATTTAAATGCTGAAATAGTGAGGTTAAAAGATAGCCTTAATTCTACAATCAATACATCGCTTAGTTCAATGTCTACTTCATTTAATTCTTTATCAACCGGGGTTACAAAGGATATGACTGAGGCTTTAACCAAAGTAGATGAGAAGGTTGGTAACTTTAATGAGCAAGTTAAATTATTAAATCAAAGCCAAGAGGGGATTACTAAAATTTTAGCAGGGGTTAAAAAGTATGGAACTTTGGCTGAATATTCTTTGGATGCTTTAATCAAAGATTTGTTACCAGCATCTCAATTTATGACAAATGTCAAAATGAAAGAGGACACTAGTGAAAACGTAGAATTTGCAATCAAACTTCAAGGAGATGTATTGGTTCCAGTAGACTCTCATTTTCCAGTAGAAAAATTCAAAACCATCACTGATGCATATGATGCAGATGATAAAAAAGCAGTTGCAGATGCTAGAACAAAATTAGCAAGTGCATTTAAGGCCAAAGCAAAAAGTGTCATGGAAAAATACATTGTTCCACCAAAAACAACTGATTTTGCAATAGTGTATGCACCAACTGAAAGTCTTTATAAAGAATTAACTGAATACCAAGATCCAAGCACAAAAGAATTATTAACCCAAGAATTAATGAAAAAATATAAAATTGTAATTTGCGGCCCTAATACTCTTTCAGCCTATTTACAGTCTTTACACATGGGATTTCAATCTCTTAAGGTTCAAAAGGGTGCAACAGAAATTTATAACCACTTAAAAACAATCAGTACAAGGTTTGCAAAGCATTTTGACAACGTCATAGTTTTAAGAAAAAAGCTAGAAGAGGCCATGAATGTAGTCGATAAGTTTGGAACTGATGCAAGATCAATCACTAGAACTTTAGAAAATATTAAAGATCCCGAGCAAGTTGAAAAAGCTGTACTGACAGAGAACGTTGAAAAATTTGTTGAAAGAAATAAACAGCTTAAAAAATAATTTCTTTTTTAACATATTACCGACTATAAGAAATCACATGCGTTGGAACAAAAAATACAACTATCCCTCAAGTTCAAGAGCTACCGAAGATGGAATAAGAAGATATGTTTTAGGAGAAGCAAAATTACCAAGTGTAACGTCAATACTTGATGCAACAAAGTCAGAAGAAGATAAAGCAGCCCTAGCAAATTGGCGAGAAAGAACTGGTCATAAAGAAGCTGAAGCTATTACAAAAGCAGCCAGTAGTAGAGGTTCTCAGATGCACAGCTATTTAGAATCTTTTCTGTTAGGAAGAGAAAATTTAAGTTTCTTTGAGGATGATGAACAATTTAAAAAAATGGCAAAAGAAATAATTGATAAAGGTTTAACAAATAGGTTAGAGGAAATATATGGTGTAGAATGTACAATGCATTATCCTGAAAGATATGCAGGTACAGCAGATTGCGTTGGTGTTTATGAGGGAAAAGAAACTATTATTGATTTTAAACAATCCAATAAACCAAAAAAAGCTGA
>LULQ01001192.1_pt1 | contig 11435 bp, 10 predicted proteins | sample 728091 | NCBI WGS metagenome assembly LULQ01 (sample SAMN03860285, study PRJNA289734) | marine metagenome | biome: seawater column; feature: ocean; material: water; isolation source: Red Sea water column Station 149 - depth 10m | place: Saudi Arabia: Red Sea | collected 2011-10-15 | depth 10 m
TTTTTTTTTAAAAGATTATAATGAGCTATTACGAACATACTATAATTGCAAGACCTGATGTATCTCCCAATCAATTTAAGCAAATTGAGGAAAAATATAGTAAAATAGTCCAAGAAAATAATGGGGACATACTTAAAATTGAAAATTTCAAATACTTCATTCTTGTATTTTCTTTCAATTGGTGACCCCCATGTCATAAAAGACTCACTAATATCTGTAACTAGTTCACCAGTAAGCTTATAAAATATCCAATCTTTACATCTAATAACTTTGTCAATTTTATTAAATCTCTCAGGTTCGTTTTTATAGATATGAAACATTTGACCACTTTGCATGGAGGGGTTCAGTCCCGTATGAGTGATTTCAGTAATTTTAGGGCCTATTTCAGAGTTTCTCCAGTTATCAATAATATCACCCGATCTACCATCTAGCCAAAGGGCTGCGTCTCCGACTGGAGCGCCTTCTTTATCTATTGGCCAGGATCCATCACCTTGACCAGTAATACAGATAGCTTCTAATTTTTCAGACAAACGATCAATCTTGTTATTCAACAATTTAAATGCTTCAATGACTTTATTCCAAGTTTCTTCAAGATTTTGCTCTGCCTTACCACCTTCTCTATAATAAACCTTATTTTCGACTGATGCAGAGTCGATGTACTTTCCATATTTATCAAAAGCTACAAATTTAATTAATGATGTGCCCGCGTCTAATCCTACAATTATTTCTTTGGACATTATAATCCGTTAAGAATTACTTCCTCAGTTTCAAGATTAAAAATATTTATGGACTCTAGAGGGAAATTTAATTTTACATCAGAGCTTGGTTCAAAATTCCTGTCTGCAACTCCAATGATAGAAGAGCCATTAATTTCAATACCAATATGGACTTGGTCACCTAACCAATGATATGAAGAACTGCTTGCCTTGCCATCAAAATTAGAATCTTTTTGATTGAAGAAAATTTTATGAGGTCTAATGCCTAATGTAATTAATTGATCGTTTGCTAATTTGTTTAAATTTTCTTTTTGTATGCTTTCATTACTAAAATTAATTGAGAATGTTTTTTCATTTTTTTCATTTAATATTTCAAATTTTAATGTGTTATTAGATTTATTAATTTTTGCTCTTAAAATATTCATTGGTGGTTCTCCAATAAAAGAAGCTACAAATACATTTGATGGTTTTGCACTTATTTCATATGGTGATGCTAGTTGTTTTAAATCGCCATTTTCCATGACTGCAATTTTATCAGCTAAAGCAACAGCTTCGGTTTGATCATGTGTAACAAAAATAACTGTCTTGTTATTATGTTGAATATAGTCTTTTACTCTAGCTCTTAGAACAGCTCTTAGTTGTGGCTCAAGTTGAGACATTGGCTCATCTAGTAATAATGCGTCAGAGTCTCTGACAAGTGCCCTAGCTAGACTAACTCTTTGTTGTTGACCTCCAGAGATAGATGGCGGATATCTTTCCAAAATATCAGTGATTTCAAGCAATTCTGCTACTTCCATTACTTTTGAGTCAACTTTATCTTTTGATATCTTTTCTCTCATTAAGCTAAAAGCGATATTATCCTTAACAGTTAATGGAGGGTAAAGAGCATATCCCTCAAATGCCATAGCCACATTTCTATCAGCAGGTTTTAAGTCATTTACAATTCTTTCACCTATTTTTATCTGACCAGAAGTTGCAGTTTCAAATCCAGCTATCATTCTTAATGTTGTTGTTTTTCCACAGCCTGATGATCCAAGTAGAGCTAGAATTTCTCCATCCTCTAATAATAAATTAAAGTCATTTACGGCTTTTACATCTTTTCCAATTTTTGAATAAAAGAAGTATACATTTTTTTGTTTTCATCAATTAAATGTCACTCCTCTTCTGTCGTTGAACATAAAAGCTCCAAGCCATTTTTCAATCTGACTAAAAATACTATCCTCAAATTTAAAGGGGTCTTTGTTCTGAACTCCACTTCTATAGAATTTTCTGAGTGATCGTTCGATAAGACTATATCTTCTGGACGTATGCCAACAATACATTTACCATCTTGGATTTTAGTATTTCTCTTTAAATTAAAAATTTCACCATTTACATCGACTTCGACAAAACCATCTTGCTTTTTAATAGTTGCATCAAAATTGTTAATTGTAGGGTCTCCAAAAAGCTTTGCGGTAGTTAATGAAGAAGGGTTTTGATATATATTTTTTGGAGAGTCAATATCATTAAATTTACCGTCATATAAAACTGCTATTCTATCCCCCAAAGCCATAGCCTCTCTGAAGTCTTGAGTAATGTAAATTACAGTCGTATTAAATTCTTTTAAAACCTTTGGTAGTTCAAGTCTCATTTCAAATCTAATTTTAGCATCAACATTCCTTAGCGGATCGTCTAACAAAACTACAGATGGCTTGTCCACCAAACTTCTTGCAAGTGATGTTCTCTGTTTTTGACCATTAGATAATTCTTTTGGAAATTGATTAAGGACATGCCCTATTTTTAAAAGATTGGCGATTTCATTGACTTTTTCATGAATTTCATTTTCTGGCATATTTTTGTTTTTTGCCCTTAGTGGGCTAGCAATATTTTCGTATGCCTTCATATGGGGGTATAAAGCAAAATTTTGAAATGCCATGGATACATCTCTTTCTTCAGGGTGAAGTTCATTAATGATTTGATTATCCATTTTTATTTCACCACTGTCTGCCATCATAATTCCAGATAAAAGTCTTAATAAGACAGTTTTGCCTGATCCAGACGGGCCAAAAACTACAAAAAATTCTCCTTTTTCAATCTTGGCATTTAAATTAGAAATTATTTTATCGTCTTTAAAACTTTTGGATAAATTATCTAAATCTAAATAAGACATCCTTATCCTTTAATGGCGCCTAGACTTAATCCTTGTACAAGATATTTTTGAATAAATAATGCTAAAATTAAAGTCGGTAAAACTGAAACAACAATACCACACGCAATTAAACCATAAGGTATCGCGCTGGCAGTAATAAATGCTAACGCACCAACAGTGACTGGTTGAATCTGACTTGAGCCAAGTATAAGCGCAAATACAAAATTATTCCAAGCATATATGAAACATAATAAGGATGCGGCTGCTATTCCAGGTTTAGCTAATGGTATTGAAATTTTCCAAAAAGATTGAAACCAAGAGTGACCGTCTAATCTATAAGCATATTCGATATCTGGGCTTATGTCCTCAAAGTAACCTCTAACTATCCATAATAAAAGAGGGAGTGTTATTAATTGATATACCCATATTAAAGCAAAGTAGCTGTCGTATAATCCTATTTCTGAAAAATATAGATTTAGTGGAAGAATAATTAGTAACGCTGGAGCAAATCTAAAACTTAGAAGTGTGAAAGCTATGTCCTCGCCTCCCTTAAACTTATATCTAGCAAAAGCATATGCAGCCGGAACCCCTAGAAGTAATGTTACTGAAACCGAACCAACTGAGAGTATTGCACTATTAATTAAATTTTGTTTGAAATAAACATACATTGTGGCAAACCCCTCAATTGCAATTTCTCCCTCCCATAGACCTATATAATTTTTAAAAGTGGGTTCATAAAATAAAACTGGCACTTTTCTTAAAATTTCATCATTAGTCATAAAAGACATGTTAAAAATCCAGGCTATTGGGAATAAAAAAAACATAATTATAGCCACGTAAGCAAAAAATTTAAGAATGCTCCATACATTAATACTCATTGAAGCAGCTCCCCTTTAGTTTTAATTTTTAGTTTATGCCATTGTTGTACAAATACATGACATAAGAAATAACAAATTGCCCATAAAACAACCATCATCGCAGCAGCTTTTCCAATATTAGTGTATTGGAAAGTTTGAAGGTATGCCGAAACTTGAAAAACCATACTACTTTCACCTGGCCCACCTTGAGAAAGAGCATAAATAATGTCAAATTGTTGTATGCTCTCTAATAATCTAAATAGTGAGGCAGTAAGGATAAAGGGGAACAACATCGGAAGGGTAATCCTGAAAAATTTATAATACTCGGGTACACCGTCTAGTTCGGCAGCTTCGAAAGGTTGCCTTGGAAGTGATCTTAAACCCGCTAAAAGTAAAATCATTATAAATGGTGTAAATACCCATACATCTACCATGATCAAAGTAAATAAAACTGTATCTGGGTGACTAGCCCAGGTGAAATCCTCTAATCCCAAAAACGATAAAATATAATTAACAACACCAAAATTAGGATTAATTAAAAGTCTCCAAATTAAAGAGGCAAGAGCTGGTGCTATCATTAGTGGTAGAACTAAGCCAAGTACGTTTAGCTAAAAGTAAAGCTATTCCAAGTCCAAGTAAAAGTTCAATAATTATTGTAAAAAATGTATAGGTGAGTGAGACTCTTATTGTGTTCCAAAAAGAAGGATCCGTAAAAATATTTACATAATTATCAAACCAAATAAATCCCTTCATGTGAGGCATTTTCAAATTGTATCTTTGAAGCGAATAGTAAACTGCAGTAAAAAAAGGAATTAATATACCAACACATACAAGCAAAGCAGGTAACGTAAGTACATAGGGAAAAAGTTTACGGTTAATTTTCATCTTAAAGATCTACACCGCTTTATCGAGATAAAACGGTGTAGAAAACAAGGAGGTTGTTAAGCTAGACCAACATCTTTCATCATTCTGTCAATCTTAGATGCTAATTTATCAAGTGTTTCATCAACATTTGATCCTGTTTGCATCTCTTGAAGTGCTGCAGCCCATTCTGTTGTTGTTTCAAAGAATAAAGGCTGAGCTGTGAAGTGGATTTTTGATCCATCTATTGAGCTGTTATATTGCTCCATGTAACCAGGAGATGTTCCACGAATTTTATCGTCAAAATCACCTGAGGCCCAAACAGACTCTCTCACAGGGTTCACTTGGTTATGTTTAACACCACCAGCCATTGCATTTTCTGGTCCATTACACCATTGCATCCAGTACCAAGCAGCATCCTTCTTTTTAGAGAAGTTGCTCATAGCTAGAGACCAGATCCAAACGTTAGGTGTTGGAGCACTTGCACTTGGATTAGGTGTGAAACCATGGAAACCGAAGTTTCCAGCTTCTTTATTTTCTGGATTTCCGTTGAAGAAGTAGCCTAAAATATCAGCATCGAAAATCATAGCTGAAGCTCCAGCTCCAATATCATTTCCTACTTCATACCATGTGTAACCAGACCAGTTTGCAGGTCCAGATGATGATATCATTTTTACCCATTGTTTATGGAAGTCTTTAGACGCTTGAGAGTTCATAGCAGCTTTTAATTTTCCACCATTATTCTCAAAATCTACCAGTCCATAGTTAGCATATGCTGACATAAATCCTGGGTGGATTGTTGCCCAACTTCTACTTCCTCTGGTTCCGATACCATAAGACCATTCATTTGATCCAGCATTTTTTGTGAAATATTCTGCTTGATCTGTCATTTCAACAAGATCTCCTGGAGGCTTCATGCCCGCCTTTTCAAAATATCTCATGTTATAAGTAACACTGTTTAACTCAAAACCCCAAGGCATACACCACTGTTTGGATCCTGCTGCACCTGGTATATCACCAGCCACACCACTCCAAGAGCAAGCATCTCTTAAATTACCTACTACATCATTCCAGTTGTAACTTGGATTTGTTTTATTTGAGTCCTGAATAAAGTCATTTAAATCTGCACACCATCCTGCTGGACCATAAGTCCAAGTCATGTAAGCACCTGTCATAAATGCATCGTATTCTGATGACTTAGATGATAAAGCAGCCGTTACTTTGTCAAAATAAACATCTTCTGCGAAAATGTCATATTCAACATTCATGCCTGTTAGGGCTTTGAAATTGTCAAGTTCCGCAATCATGGAATCCATGTATGGATGTTTATTCATTAAAAGTTTGATTGTAGTGCCACTGTGTTTCTTCCAATCAAAGTCTTGGGCAGCTAAGGCACTTGTTACTTGCATTCCCATTAACTTGGTTAATGCAGCAAATCCAATACCATATTTTCCAGCTTTGATTAGGAGATCACGTCTAGACATTTTTCCCTTAAGGAAAGTGTCAATAGCACTCTTCATCTTCGAATGAGACATATCTTATTCCTCCTTTTATTTATAAGATTAGCATTAAACATATTAAAGACAACGTGATTTATGTTATTTTAATAGTGATTTTCAAAAAAAAGGTCATAATTTTCAGCGTAAATGAGTAAGTATTTGGGAGTTATCAACAATCTTCTTTCAGGAAGTTATATCAGCCCTTTTTCCAAAAAAAGTGTATCTCTCCCTATTGATGAGATAGTCATAGAAAGATCTATTGAAAATATAAAATTTAAATTTACCAAAAACTTATTAAATAAAAAAAACTTAGTGATATCTGGAGAGAACTCGTTCAAAGCTTTTGGCGAAAAAGTATTAAAATCTTTAAGGAATAACAATTTAGATTTTGACATTAACATATTAAAAAAATATGAGTCTAGCCAAACATTTGCCGCTAATTTATCTCTATCTTCAAAAGAATATGAAAATATTATTGTAATCGGATCTGGATCATTAATTGATTTATGTAAATTTGTTTCTTTTAAAAATAACCAAAACTTAATAGTGTTTTGTAGCTCCCTTACTGCTGCAGCAACTACAAGTACTGTTTCTCTAACTAATGATGGTGTTAAAGAAACAATAAAATCTAAAATTGCTCAATCAATTATAATTGACTTAGAAAATCTTAGAATGGCGCCATTACGTCTTTTAAGAAGTGCATTAGGTGACGTTCTTTGCCGTAGCACTTGTCAAATTGATTGGCTTACTTCTCATTTATTTTTAAGCACGGAGTATGACGAAACGCCATTCGCACTGCAATATGAAGATGAGAGATTGCTTTTGGATAATTCATATAAAATTTTAGAAGGCGACTATGATACACTTGCGGCACTATCTAGAATGACTTTACTAAATGGCATTGCGGCTATCATAATTGGTTCAACTCATGCTGGAAGTATGGGAGAACATTTAATTAGTCATTATATAGATATGTTTATGGGTGAAAAACATCCTGGAACACTTCATGGAGAGCAAGTTGCTGTAACAACACTTTTATTATCAAGAATTCAAAATCAGATTATTAATTTTTCGGATACGTTGGTATTTAAAAAATTAAATATAACTGATAATAATTTCCGAGAATTATTTGGAGATAAAATTTTTAATCAAATGTATGAGCAATTTAAAAAAAAATATTTTGATGGTGAGAAATTAGATAATCTAAATAATTCGCTAGAAAAAAAATGGCCAGAACAAAAAGCAATTCTTAAAAAGCACCTTTTACCAACAGAAAGCATTGAAAAAGCTTTGAAAAATTGTGGTGCGCCTACAAACAATGTTGAGTTAAGAATACCAAATAATTTTTACAATCTTGCAATAAAGAATTCTTTTCTTTTAAGAGATAGGTTTTCATATTTAGATGTTGCTCATTATACAAATACCTTAAGTGACTACTTTATAAAAGACTGAAATTTTGATCGATTTGTCAATAAATTTTTCAACTATTTTGATTAAAATGTACAAAAAAAAATAAAAAATTTTTAAAGATTATTTTTTTTCCTTTAAGGTTAAGAAGCTTTGCAAGATTTATTGATTATTGGTGGTGGGATTAATGGAGTAGGAATCGCAAGAGATGCGTCCGGAAGGGGTTTAAAAGTTACATTAATTGAAAAAGGAGATCTGGCTTCAAAAACTTCATCTTGGTCCACAAAATTAATACATGGTGGAATAAGATACTTAGAAAATTACGAATTTAGATTAGTAAGAGAGTCTTTAAAAGAGCGTGAGGTGATTAGAAAAATAGCACCCCATATTACCAAACCGATAAGATTTGTTTTACCCCATGTGCCAAGTTTACGCCCTACATGGTTGATACGTTTAGGACTAATGCTATACGATTGGATGGGAGGTTTTATATCTTTTCCAAAATCAAAGGTGGTAAACTTAGGTACTGATTATAATGAAAACCCTATTAAATCTAATTTCATAACTGGCTATGAATACTCAGACTTATTTGTTGATGATGCTAGGTTGGTTCTCTTAAATGCTCAAGATGCCATAAGCAGAGGTGCTAAAATTTGCACTAATTCAAAAGTCCAAAAAGTTGTTAGAAAAAAAAATTATTGGGAAGTTTTTTTAAGTAATGGCGAGGTGTTGCAATCAAAAGTTATTATAAATGCTTCAGGTCCCTATGTTTTAGATGTGCTAAAAAATATTATTGGAATTGAGTCTAAAAAGAAAATACGCCATGTGCAAGGGAGTCATATTATAACCGAGAAACTATATGTTGGTGAACAGGCTTATATACTACAGTTAAGTGATAAACGAATAATATTTTTAATACCCTATTTGGATAAATTTACATTAATTGGAACAACAGATCATGAAGTTAAAACTTACGACAATCCTGAGATAACTGATATTGAAAAAAATTATCTTATTAAATCAGTTAATAAATTTATTAAAAAAGAAATTACTGAAGATGATATTATTTGGACTTATTCAGGTGTTAGGCCCTTGGTTGAAGACTTAAACGAAAATGCTTCGAAGATTACAAGAGACTATACATTTGAGATAGATGATAACGGTGCTCCGATACTTACAATTTTTGGTGGGAAACTTACTACTTACAGAAAATTATCAGAACATGCGGATGGTGGAGAACATATTTTTGAGGATCTTTATGAGTTCGAAATTAAATATCTCGTTCAAGAGGAAATGGCTAAAACTCCAGAAGATATTCTCTTTAGGAGGACTAAATTAGGAATAAAATTTCCAAAGGAAAAATTGGCAATTTTAGAAAATATTTTAAAAAAATATATATAGTTTCTTAATGTATAGTTCTTCAATTATATGAGTAAATACATTCTTTCAATTGATCAAGGGACTACCTCAACTAGGTCTATAGTTTTCAATAGCAAATTTGAAATAGTTTCCTTTGATCAGATAGAGTTAAAACAATATTTTCCTAAAGATGGCTGCGTTGAACATGACCCTAAAGAGATTTTTGAAACAGTCCTAAAAACATCTAAAAATGCTATAAAAAAATCCAACATCAAACCAACAGATATATCTGCAATTGGTATAACAAATCAGAGAGAGACGACAGTGCTTTGGGACAAAGAGACAGGAGAACCTGTTTACAAAGCAATAGTATGGCAAGATCGAAGAACAGTAAATTACTGTAAAGAATTACAAAAAAAAGGTTATACAAAAAAAATTCAAAAAATTACTGGATTAGTGATTGACTCATATTTTTCAGCAACCAAAATAAAATGGATTATTGACAATATAGAATCCTCTAAAAAACTTTTAAAAGAAAATAGGCTTTTATTTGGGACAATTGATACTTGGATTCTTTGGAAGTTAACTGAAGGCAGGTCACACTATACTGAGGCTACTAATGCATCTAGAACAATGCTGTATGATATAACTAAAAATTCATGGTCTAAAAGCTTGTTAAAAATATTTAATATACCGGCATCGATTTTACCCGTGGTTAAAGATAGCGTAGATGAATTTGGCTACACTAAGATTTTTGGCTCAAAAATTAAAATTGGGGGGATTGCTGGAGATCAACAAGCAGCAACTATAGGGCAAGCATGCTTTGAGCCAGGCTCTATAAAGTCAACATATGGTACTGGCTGTTTTATGATTATGAATATAGGAAAAAATATAAAGATATCTAAGAATAATTTGTTAACAACAATTGCCTACCGTATCGAAGGAAAAACTACATACGCTCTTGAAGGTTCAATTTTTATTGCGGGTGCAGCGATACAATGGCTTCGAGATTCATTAAAAGTGATTAGTAGTGCAGAAGAAACCGAGGATTTATATAAAAGTAATGACAAATCTCAACAAATTTACTTTGTGCCTGCATTTGTAGGTTTAGGTGCGCCTTATTGGGACGGCGAGGCTAGGGGAGCAATTTTTGGAATGACAAGAAATACTGGTGTTTCAGAACTTGTAAAATCAGCAATAGATAGTGTTGCTTATCAAACAAAAGACTTGATTATTTCTATGGAAAAAGACAGTGGAATAAAAATCAATAAAATTAAGGTTGATGGTGGAATGGTAAAAAATGACCAGTTTCTTCAATTTCTCTCAAATATCTTATTATCAGAGTGTGATCGTCCTAAGATTACAGAAACCACTTCATTAGGAGCAGCGTATTTAGCTGGACTATCTAGTGGGATGCTTGGAAGCACGAAAGAAATTTCCAAAAAATGGCAAAGTCAAAAATTATTCAAACCAAAGTTACACAAAAAAGAAGTAAAATATCTTTACCAAGGTTGGTTAAAGGCAGTTAATAAAATAATTGTAAAAAAGAATAGAAAATAAAAAAAATTTTGATATTTATGTTGTATGCGCATAAATATTGAGATTGGTGATATAGAAGCATTTATAGAATTAACCGAAACTAATTCATTTGCCAAAGCTGCAAATAATTTGAATTTGTCTCAACCTGCTCTTTCAAGAAGAATTCAAAAATTAGAACATGAATTAGGCACTACTTTATTTGACAGAACTACAAGAAAAGTTCAATTGTCTTATTCTGGTAGAAACTTTTATGACCGTGCCAGAGGAATTATAGAAGCTGTAAAAACAGCAACAAAAACCCTTAACGAAAAATACAGTTTCCCCTCAATTATTAAAATTGGAGTAGTTCACTCAGCTCTAAGAAATATATTATTTTCGTCTTTAAAAAAATTCAAAGAAATTGAACCAAGATGCAAGGTTCAAATTATTGAAAGGTCATCCAATAATGTTGTTGATAGTGTTTTAGGGGGTGAGTGTGATTTTGGTATTAATTTTACTGGCAAACAAGAACCTGGAATAAATTTTGAGAATTTATTTGTAGAAGATTACGTAGTTGTCTTTCCTAAAGGAGATAAATTAGAAAAAAAGAGAAAAATAAAAATATCTGAAATCAAAGGTAGGAACTTTATTTCAATTTGGAAAGGCTCTGGAAGTAGGATTTACATTGAAAATGCGCTTGCCCTGCAAGATGAAGATATAGATTGGGCCTACGAAGTAAGACATATACCAACAGCGTTAAATATGGTTGAACAAGGACTTGGCATAACTTTAGCCCCTAAGTTGGCTATTTCTAAAGATTATTCTTCTTTATCTTACAGACCTTTAATTGATCCGTCTGTAACAAGAACAATAGGTTTGATAAAAAGATCTGGTAGAGATCTTAGTTATGACTCGCAAAAGTTATATGATCTTTTAAAAGAGAGATTTAAAAGATAATTAATTAGCATAATGCATAAATAAATTTACTAATTAATGTTAATAATAAAACTATGTTGTCAGTAGATAGTTTTAATACATTAGATCAATTCTCAAATAATGGAAAACAATACAATTTTTTTAATTTATCAAA
>LULQ01000285.1_pt1 | contig 11404 bp, 10 predicted proteins | sample 728091 | NCBI WGS metagenome assembly LULQ01 (sample SAMN03860285, study PRJNA289734) | marine metagenome | biome: seawater column; feature: ocean; material: water; isolation source: Red Sea water column Station 149 - depth 10m | place: Saudi Arabia: Red Sea | collected 2011-10-15 | depth 10 m
ACTCCCCTTGCATTAGAAAATTTCTTATCTCGTAAAAATATAGGAAAAACAGTTATTAGCTTTTAATTACTTCTTTGAAGATTCAAAATAAGGATTTGATCCAGATGCGTGATCAGTTGCATCAATAATATTACCTATCTCCGGTACTGCATCTCTTAATGCCTTTTCAATACCTTGTGTCAAAGTTACTTGTGCCATACCACATCCTTGGCAACCTCCACCAAGTCTAAGATACACATCTTGGCCTTCTACTCCTACAAGACTTGCTTGACCACCGTGGGAGGCTATTGCAGGATTTATCTGACTCTCTAAAACTGTCTGTACTTTCTCTGCTAGCTCACCTGTAAGTTCAGGCATGTCTTCAGGATTGCCAAACATTGCTGGGCTTGGAGTGTTTGGATTATCCATTGTCAATCCAGGAGCGTCTGGATCGTCTGACATGTCAAGGCTTGCTCCGTTAAAATTATCAACATCTTTACTAGCAATGACTACGGAAAGTTCGCCAAATTCTATTCTTTTATCATCTGGTCTTGCCTGATCTAAGTCAAGGAAACTTAAGTCGTAAGTATATTGATTTCCTTGGACACCATCTATTTGCAGAAATAAGGCATAATCTTTTTCACCTGGCTCCTGCTCTCTCAATTCAAGAATTTTAGAAACGGCGGTATCACCAATATTGAATTTAAATTCGTCAGTCATATACTTAATATTAGTAAGCTCAAGATATGTGTAAATAAATATGAAGAAACTATTACTTGTTATTCCAGAAAATAGCTACAAATCAAACGATTTTGTTACATCAGCTGAAAAACTAGATCTTGATTTCTTAGTAATTACAGATAGCCAGCAGGTTTCCGGTCAATTCTCAGATACAGTAATAATTCATAGTTTTGATGAGGAATTAGAGAATGATGTAAAAGAAAAACTTCAAGATGTAACTCATATACTTCCAGTAGACCATAGTGCTCTTAAATTTTCTGCATATCTCGTAGATTTACTGAAGGCTAAAGGTAATAACACTAAATCAATTAATACTGCGATGAACAAATTTGAATCAAGAAACATATTTAATTCAATATCCGAAATAAAAATTCAAAATGCAATCGTGAATAAAATTGAAGATATAGAGATATTTATTAATGAAAATGGAACCTCTGTGTTAAAACCTATTTATGGCACAGCCAGTAAAAGTGTTATAAAAGTTGAAAGTTTTCAAGAAAACAAAGCTGAGGTGGAAAAATTAATGCAAGACTGTTCAGATCAGGATTTAATTATCGAAGAATTTGTCGATGGAAGTGAGTATGCATTAGAAGGAAATTTAATTAATTCTGAATTAAATAAAATAGTTATATTTGACAAGCCAATTAATTATAAAGAGCCTTATTTCGAAGAATCTATATATATTGCTCCAACAGAAATACCAGATAAAACTCAAAAAGAAATAGTTAATTTAATTGGAAAAGCTTGTAAAAAATTAGGTCTTGAAAATGGACCTGTACACGTTGAATTTAAAATACATAATAAGGAAATATTCATAATTGAGATAAATCCAAGAATGATTGGTGGTTTATGTTCAAGATGCTTAAGTTTTGGTTTGTTTAAAACTTCACTTGAAGAAATTGCACTTCACGCATTCTTAAATAATGAATTAAAGAGTATTGATCTACTCAGTAATTTTGTAGGGGTACTAATGATACCAACACCAATATCGGGAAAATTTATCTCGATCAATAAGAATGAACTTGAAAGTATACCTAATGTTTCTGGGGTTGAGATTACTGTATCTGAAAACTCAAATCTTTTAGAACCACCTTTTGGAGATAAATATTTAGGTTTTGTTTTTTCACAGGGAGATAGCAAAGAAAAAGTAATGGAGTCCCTAACTTTAGCTTTGGATTTAGCCAATCCGATTATCAAATAAAGTATGATAACCTTCAATAAAATATGAAAAATGCATTAATCATTAATGGTGGTGATAACACGACAAATAGAGATCAAATAGAGAAATTTGACTATATTGTCGCTGTTGATTCCGGAGCTGAACATGCTTACAAATTATTTTTGAAGCCTGATTTGATTATTGGCGATCTTGATTCCATAAGTACAAAAACATATGACAGAGTAAATAAAGATAGAATTGAGATTTTGGAGTATAAAAAAAATAAAGACTATACAGATTTTGAAATTGCATTAAGCCACATAATAGATTTAAAAATCAAAGATGTAACTGTAATCGGAGGTGAGTATGGTGATATTGATCACTTATTTGGATCATTGTTTGCTATTGCTAAATTACATACAGACCAAAATATTTTATGGCTTCACGGAGAACAGGAGATTCTATTTCCAGAATCTGAAAGCATAAAAATAGGTATAAACAATAAATTTAGTGTTTTACCATTTTCAGATTTAATAAACTTAAATATTACCGGAGCGGAATGGAATTTAGAAAATGAAAATATAGAGTTTGGGCAATCTAAAACGCTTCGAAACATTGCAAGAAATGAAAAAATAAATATATCAGTTTCTGATGGAAAGTTTTGTTTAATTATTTATAGTTAGGACCTAGGCAAATCTTTCCATGCCTTGTCTTTATCTAGCTTAGGTTCGCTAGGAAGACCAAGAACTCTCTCAGCAATGATATTTCTCATTATTTCAGATGTACCACCTTCTATAGAGTTAGCACGAGATCTTAAAAATAAACTTTGGGTATCTGTGAATCCATAAGAATCATTATCAAAATTTAATTCAGGTTGAGATAACTCATATCCTCTAGGAAATAACAATCCATCATTTCCTAACATTTCCATACCAAATTCATATGAAGATTTGTTAATTTCAGCTTCGTGTAGCTTACTAGTAGACCCTTCAGGACCAGGTGTTCCCTTCTCTCTCAATTCAGAAGCTCTCATGTTCGTAAGGCGAACAGCTTCTTGTTGAATCCATAACTCTACAAGTTTGTCCTTAACAACAGGATCATCTAAGTTTCGATCTTTCCAAAGTTGTACAAGGTGCCCTGGGGCTCCACTTCCTCTTTGTCTTACGTTACCACCAATAGCAACTCTTTCATTCATCAATATGGCTAGTGATACTCTCCATCCATCACCCACTTCTCCTAAAACGTTCTCTTTTGGGATTTTTACATCGGTAAAATAAACTTCATTGAACTCTGCTTCTCCTGTAATTTGTCTTAATGGCCTTACTTCGACTCCCTCTGATTCCATATCTACTATAAAAAATGTTAACCCACGGTGCTTTGGAACATCTGGATCTGTTCTTGTAACAAGTAAGCCCCATTTTGATAAGTGACCTAATGTAGTCCAAACTTTTTGACCATTAACAATGTAGCCATCACCGTCATCAACTGCTTTTGTTGAAAGGCTTGCTAAATCTGAACCAGATCCTGGCTCAGAAAATAATTGACACCAGATTTCATCAGCAGTGAACATGGGTCTTAGATATTTATCAATTTGCTCCTGAGTTCCATATTCCTTAATTGTTGGAGCGCCCATCCCAATACCAAGTAAATTTGCTATCCGATTACTGGTTGAAATTCCTTCATTACGAAGGGTTTCATTAACAAGTAATTGAAACTTTGGATTTACGTTTAAACCACCAGAGCCTTCTGGAAAATGAACCCAAGCTAAACCTAAATCAAATTGTTTTCCCCAAAAATCTTTAATATCTTGATTTTCTTCTCTGAATGAAATTAATTCTTTGAGTCTATCTTTAACTAACTCTTCCGCATCAGCTGGTTTTGTTTCAATTTTTGCCATATTAAATTATACACTGATCACTCGTTAGAGCTATTTCCTTGTAAAGCTTTCATTATCAACATATTTTCATCATCATTACTTAAAGGATAAGTTCCATCTGTAATAGTTCTTATCTCATCTATGTTGTTGGCTATGTCTTCTGCTGTTGCTTGTTGGTTAACATAACCTTCATGTGTAATTATCCCAATTCTTGCAAACCTACCTGCGGCAACACCATATATTTCGTGGGTTGGTTCACATGCTTCAGATGCAAGATACGTAACTAATGGAGTGACAAGCTCAGGAGTCATGAATTTACCAACATCTTCAGGTATAAGTCCTTCCGTCATTCTTGTGTAAGCAGTAGGAGCAATTACATTAACCTTAATATTGTATTTAGCTCCTTCAATCGCTAAGACATTAGTTAGACCAACTATACCCATTTTTGCTGCACCATAATTTGCTTGACCAAAATTTCCAAACAAACCCGATGGAGAGGCAACATTTACAATTCTTCCATAATTGTTTTCCTTCATTATTTTAAATGCAGGATGAGTCACATAAAACGTTCCTTTTAGATGTACATCAATAATCAACAAAAATTCTTCCTCTGTCATATTTGCGAAACTTCTATCTCTCAATATCCCGGCATTATTAATTACAGCGTCAACAGTTCCAAAATTATCTACTGCAGTTTGAACTATTGACTCACCACCATCTTTTGAAGCAACGGAATCATAATTTGCAACAGCTTCACCACCATTTTTGATAATTTCATTAACAACATCATCTGCTGGCGAATTACCTGAACCAGAACCATCAACAGCGCCTCCGAGGTCGTTTACTACAACTTTTGCACCTCTTTTACCAAGCTCTAGTGCATATGCTTTACCTAATCCATTCCCGGCACCTGTAACAATCGCTACTCTGTTTTCAAAATTAACATCTGACATATTTAGGCCTCCTCGTACATTGATTCAATTTCGTTTTTGTATCTCTCAGCAATAACATTTCTTTTTAATTTCAAAGTTGGTGTTAATTCACCACTTGAGTCTGTCCATTCATTTTCAAGAAGTGTAAACTTCTTTATTTGTTGCACTCTAGCAACTTTGGAATTTGCTTCATCAATCTGTTCCTGTATTGCTTCGACAACTTTAGAATTTTTTGACATATCTCTAATGTTATATTCAACTCCATTTTCTTCTGCCCATTTTTCGGCACCACCATCACCATCAAGAACAATTAAAGCTGATAAGAATTTTTTACCATCTCCAACAACACAAATTTGACCTACAAGTGTATGAGGCTTTACGTAATCTTCAATTTCAACAGGGGCTATATTTTTTCCACCTGAGGTTATAATTATTTCTTTTTTTCTTCCTACAATTTTAACGTATCCATTTTCATCAATTTCTGCAAGATCACCTGTATGTAGCCACCCATCATTATCAAAGGTTTCTTTTGTTTCTTCCTCTAATTTATAATATCCTGATGCAACATGCTTACCTTTAATACATAATTCACCATCATCAAGAACTTTTACCTCAGTTCCCGCAAGTGGAATACCTACCTTGCCAATAGGATTTAGTACTTCAGGAATTGGAACACTTCCTGATTTAAACATATTTTTCACATAGTCAATAGCGTGATTTGGTATACCAATAGTTGCAGGACCCGTATCCTCAGTCATTCCATAAATTTCAGTAACATCAATATGAATTGCATGAAACCATTTATGCACTTCTGGATTCATTGGTGCAGCAGCAGTTGCAAAAATTTCTGTACTGTCAAGTCCTAGTCCTTGTTTAAATGACTTCTCAAAAACAAGTTTCTTAAATATTGCATCTTTTAGCCTTATACCAATTGGTGGTTTCTCTCCACGCTGTTCATACTCAACTCTTTCAAGACCATTGTCTATAGCTTTCAATGCTAAGTCTTTTTTATCAGATTCATTAATTTTGTTCAACAGACCAGATTGAAAACGTTCCCAGACTCTAGGTACTGCTAAAAATATAGATGGTTTGATCGTTGGAAGTGCTTTTGCCATATCTTCTAATACTGGAACTGGAAAAATTTGTCCTCTTCTATAAATTGACTGATAATGATCTCCTAATCTTGCAGCAATATGTGCCATTGGCAGATATGAAACAATCCTTGGATTTGTTGACAATTGAACAGTTTCAGCAAAAAGACTCTGTGCGGTCCATAATACGTTTTCATGTGTAATCATTACACCCTTTGGATTACCTGTTGTGCCGGATGTAAAGATTAAACACGCTAATGACTGAGGTGTAACACTTGCAATAGCATTTTCAAGTTTTGAGGAATCTGATTCATTTAATCTTTTTCCGTTTTCAATTAATTCCTGAAAATTTAGAACATAATCTAGGTCTTTGTGTTGTTCATAATCTTCAATGAGGATGATATATTCAAGATTTTTACATTCTTTTTTTGCTTTATTTACTTCTTCAAATAACTCCGAGTTTCCTACAAATGCAATTTTTGCATCTAATAAATTTGATATATAGGCAATTTGTCCACCTTTAAGCTGTTTATAAATTGTTGACGGTGTTCCTCCTGCATGCATTATTGATAAATCTGAAATAAAATGTTCTTTTGTATTGTCGGATACAATAAAGCCATTATCTCCCTGACTAAAACCAATATCAATAAGTCCAGCTGCAAGGTTATGTACTAGTTCTCTATATTCTGACCATGATGTTGAGTCCCATCCAGAATATTCATCGTTGATCGGAGTGTTAAGTGCTGGATAATCTGGGAATTCATCTGCATTTTGGTTAAAGTAATCAATAATAGTTTTACCATCCACGACACTTGTTACTGAAGCTTCTCTATTTTTCATGAAATCATGAAGTTTTGACATAAAATTTCCTTATTCTTTATTAGAATTTTAATTAACAAATATAAAATAAACTAATTAAATTAATCATTTTTAAATTAAATCCTTTATTTTTATTAAAGGATTTAAAGTAGAACTATGGTAAATAATTATAAAGATAGTGTAATAATTACTTCATTTGATCAAAACTATATCGAATATGCAGCCGTTTTCATTAAGTCATTAAGCATCAACTATCATGAAGATCACATTTTTGACCTAATGTGTTTAGTTCCTCAAAATTTACTATTACAAGAGGGTGAGTTTGTAAATAAAATTAATTGTGAAAATTTAAATATTAAGTTCAAATGTTCAGATAGATTTAATAAGCTTGATAAAGATGGATTGGCTTATGAGGCGGGATACATATCCAAAAATATGAGCCACAGACTGTTTATCGGGTCTTTGTTTCCTCAGTATAAAAAAGGAATTTATATAGATCCTGATACATACGTTAATAGAAATATAAAACCACTAATTGATTACCCTTTATCAAATAAATTGTTAGCAACTGTTGAATATTCAGGAATGAGTAAAAAAACATTTTCAAACCCTGACCTTCCTTACTTTAATAATGGAGTTTTTATTGCTGATTTAGATTATTGGAGAAAAGAAAATTTAGAAGATAAATTTATAAATTGGATTAAAAATAACGGTCCTACAGATTGCATTGAACAAGATGCTATGAATTTTGTATTTAGAAATAAATGGTCACCATTGCCAATTACGTTTAACTTATTAGCATTCAAATTAACTGAAGATAAAAAATTATCTCAAAATTATGAGGATCCATTAATTGTACATTTTGTTGGAGATCTAAAGCCATGGGGTGAAGCTGTGATTCCAACTTGGACTAATAAGTGGAGAGAGCTTCAAAAAAAGCTGAAGAATTAATTTTCAAAAATAATTAAGCCAGTGTTTTTTTGCAACTCTGAAATAAGAATATTTCCATCAACTAATTGAATATCTGAGTTTCCAAAAATTTGGTCGATACTGTGTGCTGTGCTTGGAATTTTAATATTTTTTTGATGTTCAGATCTGTTGAATATACACAAAAGTGATTTATCTCTTAAGGTACGTCGAAAGACTATCGCATCATTTTGATTTGGTAAGAGTTGAAAATTTCCATATTTCAAAATATTATTTGAAGATTTAATATCCATAATTTCTCGAATATAATTTTGTAAATTTAAATCCCAAGTACTCTCATCATTCCATGGAAAAGCTTCTCTGTTATTTGGTTCGTTTCCACCATTTAACCCAATTTCATCACCATAATAAATTCCCGCAATACCAGGAAAGGTAGCTTGCATAAATATTGGTCCATAAATTGATGAAACATCGGAACATCTATTCAAAAATCTTTTTACATCATGTGAACTTAAAAGATTTTGACATGATGATAATGCTTTAAAAGAATACATAAAATATAAATTTGCTAAAGAATCTGAAAATTCTGAAATACTCATTCTTTTAGTCGCAAAGTAATCAACCATTGATTCTCTAAATGAATAATTCATAGTTCCATCGAACATATCACCTTGAAGCCATTGAGATGTATCACCAAAGATTTCGGAAAATAAGAGAACATTTTGATTACTATCTTTTGCTGTTTTTCTGAAATCTTTCCAAAACAATAAATCTATCTCTTTAGCAACATCCATTCTCCATCCATCAATATTAAACTTATCAATCCAAAATGCTGTTACATCTAAGGCCCATTTTCTTGCATCTTCACATAAGTAATTGATTTTTGGCATATCAGGAACACCCCACCATGATTTATATGAAGGTTCAACTATAGGTCCATCATCATCAATATTTTTCACAGGAATTTCAGTTTCTAAAAAAGTCTTTTCTAGATATTTTTTATACTCTTTCTCATTACCGTCCCAGCCGACTTTATAAGTATTTTCATACAAATGTGGTCTGTACTTTAAATGAACAGGGTATTCATAAATAGTAAACCAATCTTTGTATTTTGATTTCTCACCATTTTTAATTATGTCTTGAAAAGCAAAATGTTTTGGATGAACATGATTTAATGATGTATCAAAAATTATTTTCATATTTCTAGCATGTAATTCATCTATTAATTTTTCCAAAGCTTTTTCCCCACCAAGTTTGGGGTCAACTTTAAAATGATCCCATGTATCGTATCTATGTGTACTGCCTGATAAAAATATAGGATTAAGATATAAAATATTTACATTTAGATTTTTTATATAGTCTAGCTTGTCAATAATTCCATAAAGATCACCACCTTGAAATTCAAGCCTTTTTGGTGTTGAACCCCATTCAACTTTTTCTTCAAAAAGTGAGTTTGTATCTGAATAATTGAACCTCTCAGGAAATATCTGATACATCACTCCCCCGTAAACCCAGTCAGGTACTATATGTCTTTTAAAATTTTCCTCTGAATAAAACCATTTTTCAGATGGTGAAATAAAATTCGCAATTCCACTCGTGCCATAATAAATATTTAGTTTTTTGTCTGTTGTTGCTCCAAAACTGAACTTCACATTTTCTAAATTAAATTTTACTTGTATTTCCCAAAATTTATATCTTGCTGTTTCAGCGAGACATTTAAGTTGCATTGGTCTTAAGTCAGGATCTTCTAGAAATAACCATACATCAGCAATGTCAGTTTGAGTATGAATTCTTATATTTGCTGTGCCATCATCAGCTATCGAAAAAAACTTTTTGTCATTAAAGTCAAATTTGATGTCATAATGTCCCAAATGAGCATCACCTTCAAAAAATTCAATTTTTTGACTTTCATCTTTATCAACAAAATCTACAGAGTGCTTTTCAACCATAATAAGTAATATGAATAAATATTTTACTATATACTTTAGATGAAAGGTTTGAATTGGATATTAAAAAATCATCTGGATTAATTTTGCACCCCACAGCTTTACCATCCAAATATGGAATAGGTGACTTTGGCTACTCAGCATTTGAATTTGTAGATTTTTTAGAAGCAACGGAGACAAAAATCTGGCAATTACTTCCACTAGGACTCACCAGTAATGACGAATACTCACCATATTCAAGCCCTTCATCATTGCTAGGTAATAGATATTTAATTGATCTGGATAATATTAGCGATTATCAACCAACATCATCAGTTAAAGAATTTGATAAGAAATCAGTTGATTTCAAAAATGTTTACAAATTCAAAGATAAAATTTTTTATGAAATTTCTCAAAATATAAATATTGAAGATCCTATATTCTTTGAATTACTTAATGATGAATTAATCAGAAGCCATATAACTTACCTTGTTTTGAGAGATAAATATGGTTTAAAAACTTGGACAAGTTGGGAAAAAGATCACCAAAAATATAGTGACAATCTTTATGAGAACATTATAAAAAATGATAAAAAACTCCTTAAATTTCATATATTTACACAATTTGAATTTTTTAGACAGTGGGGAAAATTAAGAGAATATGCGAATAAAAAACAAATTCAAATACTTGGAGATATTCCAATTTATGTAAATCATAACTCTGCTGATGTTTGGTTAAATAAAGAAATTTTTGAACTTGATAGTGATGGTGAAATGTCATTTGTATCAGGAGCTGTACCAGATAGCTTTAACAAAGAAGGGCAAGTTTGGAATAACTGCCTATACCAATGGGATAGGCAAAAGTTAGATAATTATAAATATTGGACAGATAAATTAAACAAAACTTTAGATCTTTACAATTATCTTCGAATAGATCATTTTGTAGGATTCTTTAAATATTGGGTAATTAAAAAAGGAGATTCAGCCCTAAAAGGTGAGTGGAAACAGGGACCAAAAAGTGAATTTTTTGACAAAATTTCAAAGAATGTTGACCTAGATAAACTTTTAGCTGAAGATTTGGGTGTTATTTTGAAAGAAACCAAATCGTTATTAAATAAATACAATATTCCAGGTATGAAAGTTCTACAACAAAGAATTCCTGATGATAATGAAGGTTTACCTTTCCAAGGTGACACTGATATAGTGAACCAAAATAAATTGTTTGAAGAGGCATCAGATGATTATTTTGAAGAAATCCATCCAAAATATTGGGAAGAAAATTTAGCTGCTTACACTGGAACTCACGATAGTCCTACAATTAAACAATGGCTTAATGAAGCAAGTAAATCTCAAATTAAAAATTTTAATGAATATTCAAATAAATTAAATAATAAATTTGAAAGTGACATTTGGAATTTTATTTCATTGATATGGGAATCCCCTTGTAAACTTGCTATCACAACTGTTCAAGATTTATTACAACTTGATTACAAATCACGGTTTAATATACCAGGGACTACTAAAAATAACTGGAAATGGAGAATTGAAAATATGGATATTTTAAACCCAGTGATATCTGACCTAAAATATATCAATAAATCTAACAGTAGAAATTAATTTGATTCTCTTATGTAATCAATTACGATTTGAGCTTGCTCTTCTGTTATTCGGACTGCAGGCATAGAACCTTTACCTTTTAAAATAGTTTGAAGCCAATATGTATCTGGTTTATTAAGAACTGAAGCTGTTTTTAAACTAGGACCAACTCTACCTGAAAAATCATCTTGGTGGCAAGCAGAACATCTAGCTGTATAAATCTCTTTTCCAGTTGTGAGCTCTACAGTTTCTTGAGATCCACATGCAATAAATAAAAAAAGAAACAATACGATTGCTTTTTTCATGTTTATTCTTCTTCTAGGCCAGTTTTAAACTCTCTAGTTGATTTACCTAAGGATC
>LULQ01000405.1_pt1 | contig 11249 bp, 8 predicted proteins | sample 728091 | NCBI WGS metagenome assembly LULQ01 (sample SAMN03860285, study PRJNA289734) | marine metagenome | biome: seawater column; feature: ocean; material: water; isolation source: Red Sea water column Station 149 - depth 10m | place: Saudi Arabia: Red Sea | collected 2011-10-15 | depth 10 m
GTTCATTAGGGTGTTCTGTTTCAAAAGTTATTTTGTTGTTTGAAATACTGACATTATTAATCTCACTTTTTTTGTTGGAATGTCTATTTTGAATCTGAGATTCTTCAGCATCTATTCCTTCAATAATTCTTTTTTTATTATCTAACTTGAATTCTTTCATTGCAAGATTGAAAAAACTATCAGTTTTTTCTTGTTTAAATATCGAATTAGAAATTCTTTCAAATAATTCTGGCTGACTAAAGTTTACTAATTCAGTATCAACAACTTGAACTTTATCAGAATAGATTTTAAAAACTGTAAATGGAGAGCTCTGGAATAAATTCTCTAACTCGTCTGACATTATTGCTTTGTCAGTAATCGAATCTGTATAAGAAATAAAATAATCAACTCCTAACTCTTTCATGTATCTTACTCCTCTATCAAAATCACCATTTATATAACTTAGTCCTCCTACTGGGTTCGATGGACTTTCTGCAACACCAGATACAGTCACGAAGTGAAAAGGGGTAGTTATGCTCGAATCAAAATAAAGACCCTCAATACTTTCATGATTTGTAAACATAGGAATTGTCATTAAAACCATAGGTGTACCATATTTGTTTAAATCTGAATTTGGCTCCCACATTATTCTTCCAGGCTCAAGTTGATTTAATCCAGAGTATAAATTTGTTATATCGCTCCAGTCATCTTTTTGATCATACCCCGTAAAATTCCAATTCAACCAATGTGGTAAGAAATTTACTGAAGACAGAACTAATGCAATTAGCGTTATTCCTAATCCATATTTAGGTTTATAAATAGTAATTATGAAAGAAAGCAAAATTATAAAAGCAATGAAATAAACTGTGATTGCATACCTATCTTGCCATTTTTGAACATAATTAAAAATAAAGAATGATGAACATATTAGATAAAACAATATAATCAAATTTTTTTGTTTTATTTTTTCAACTAACAAATCCATTTTCTCTTCAAAGATTTTAAAGAATAAGATAATTAGACCCAAATTTAAAAAAGGCACTAATCTTCCATTCCATAAAGCACCCTCTGGGCCATAAAAAAATAACAATGTAGATACAAAAATTAAGTACATTTCGGTTGATAGAAATATATTTTTCAAATTTCTTCCTGCTGTGAAAATTCCATAAGAAAATATCGCAATTGCCAAAGGAAGGATATCAGGCTTTATTAAATCTTTGATTTTTGTGTAAGGAGAGTATGTCATATTTGTTGTAAATTCTAGATTTAGAAACAAAGAGATAGAAAAGCGCAAAGTTAGAAACAAAAAAATCAATAACCCAATTAATTTTTCAAGATTTATAGATTTTGAAGACAAAAAATAAATTAAAAATATTGGTGCATAGATCAAAAATGGAATTATGTGAGAAAGCAATGATAATCCCAACAATACTGACCCTTTAATGACTGAATACTTTATCAAGTTATTACGTATGTAATAAATTGATAAATTTGCAAATGCTAAAGAATATGTGAATGAATACTGGCCAGCAAGAGAGGATGCTAGATTACCCCCAAAAATAGTAAAAGACTCAGTTAATAGATATAACAATCCTCCAGCAAACCCGATATAAGATAAAGTACCAATTTTGAAGTTTATTAACTTTTCTATAGAAATAACTAGAAGAACTAAAGCAATTAACACCATAATTTTAAATGAGATATTGAAGGGAAGAATAAGATTTAAAATTGCAACAATGGATGGCGGTAATGGAAAATAAAAATAATATGCAGGGTAGCCTGCAAACCAGTCATTTGACCAACCACTAATTTTGAAATTGTAAAAAAGCTCTTCAACAAAAAATTTAGTTGGTACGATATGAGCACCCATATCTCCACCTGTTGGGAGTGTATTAAGAAATATTAAATCAATTCTTAAAAATATTAAGAGTATTGCAAACGGAAATACAGTCGCAATTTTATTTGATTGAAAGTTAAACTTCACTTAAGGTTTTTCCCAAGTATTTTGTTCTTCTTTTTCCATTTTCTGTCCATTCGGCATACCAATATGGACTTAATTTATTATCAACTAGAAGCTTTATTCTCTTTAAGTCTGTTTCGTTTAGTTCAGCTAAACCTTCTAGAATATCTTTATCTATCATTATTAAAATGTTAGTTGAAAGGTCAAGAATAATAGGTTCTTAAAATTGAAAAAAGTTACATATTTAAGCGGTGGTGTAGGTGGTGCAAAATTTGCTAAAGGCTTATATAAAACAAGTTTGAACAAACTTTCGATAATTGTTAATACTGGTGATGACGAACACATAAATGGTGTCTCACTATCTCCAGATATAGATACTGTAATATATGGTCTAGCTGGAATTGAAGGTGAATTTGGATGGGGAATAAAAAAAGATAAATTTACAGTTCATGAACAGTTAAATAAATTTTTAAATACCAATTTCATGATTGGCGATAAAGATTTGGCTACCAATCTATTTAGAAACCAAATGCTGAATGAGGGAAAAACTTTGACAGAAATTACCAATGAAATAAAATCTAAATTCAACATTCTTTGTGAAATTATTCCAATGACTGATGACAAGGTAAGTACAAAATTAATTACAAAGCAGGGTGAAAGGCTTGATTTTCAAAACTATTTTGTCCAAAAAAGAGGAAAGCCAAGATTAAAAAATATAACATATAAGGGATCAAGTCAAGCAAAAGTTAGTAGCAAACTAATAAGAACAATTAAAGAAAGCGATACGATTATCATTGGCCCCTCTAATCCTTATTTATCAATCGGACCAATTTTGTCTCTAAGAAAAATAAAGGATGCATTAATTCAACATGATAATGTTATAGTTATCAGCCCATTTATAAATAACAATGCCATAAAAGGACCTTCGAAAAAAAACTTTACAGATATGGGCCTCACAGCAGATATTAAAGGCATTAAGAAATTCTATAAAAATATAGCTAACAAATATGTCGTACATTTTGGAGATTCTGATAATTTAAGCAATACTTACGAAGAGAACATTCTTTTTAAAACAATTGAAGATTCAAAGAAATTAGCTACAAAACTACTTAGTTATGAATGAAATTTCGATTATTCCTATAAAAGGATTGCCCGAAGTCAAAAAAGGTGATGACCTAGCTTCCATGACTTTTGACCTGATTAATAAGTCAGGAAATGAGATTAAAAATAATGATGTATTTGTAATTACACAAAAAATAGTTTCAAAGAGTGAAGGTATGGAAAGAGATTTAAATGAATATGAATTTGAAGATTTAATTAAAAGTGAAATGAAACAAATTATTAGAAAACGAGGGGATTTAATAATTGCAAAAACAAAACACGGTTTCATATGTGCAAATGCAGGAATAGATAAATCCAATATTGAGAAAAACAAAGCTCTTCTTTTACCCGAAGATCCAAATAAATCAGCTCATAAATTTAGAAGTCAAATAGAGACTACAAGTGGAAAAAGAGTAGCTGTAGTGATTTCTGATACGTTTGGAAGAGCATGGAGAAAAGGTCAGGTCAATTTTGCAATAGGTTCCTCTGGCATTTCTCCTATTACAAACTACATTGGGAAATACGACTCATTTAATAATGAACTATTTGCAACAGAAATTGCAACAATTGATGAAATTGCTAGTGCAGCAGAATTAGTTATGGAAAAGTCGATTAATATTCCAATAGCTATCATAAGAGGACTTAAATATGAATCCTCAAATGAAGATGCGGAGATGTTAATTAGAGACGATCAAGAAGATTTTTTTCTTTAAGCTTTTAACCAGCTTACTACTTCTTTTATGCCCTTATTTAATGAAAATTGAGATTCCCAATTTAATTCTTTTTGTGCCTTAGAACTATTCAAAACACTTCGCAGAAGTTCACCTTTTCTTGACTCCTGATATATTGGTTCTACATCAGATGCAAATTCAGATTTTATCGTTTCTAACAATTGATTTACTGATGTCTCTATCCCCGTCCCAACATTAAGAAATAAATTGGAGTCAATCTTTGAAGATAAAATTAATGCATTTACAACATCTTTCACATATATATAGTCTCTTGTTTGTTCTCCGTCGCCATAAATAATTGGTTTTTCATTATTTAAAATTTTATTTGAAAATATAGATACTACTCCTGCTTCGCCATGGGGATCTTGACGTGGTCCGTAAACATTTGAGAGGTTCAAAATTGAATATGACAAATGTGTATTAATTGTCATACTTTTGATAATTTCGTTTAACTTCTTTTTACCAATACCATATGGTGACTCAGGTTCGCCAGCAAAATCTTCTTCACCAGTTGGTAAAATGCTTGGCTCACCAAATATCGTTCCACCAGAAGAGGCAAAAACAAATTTACTACAATCAGTGCTTAATAAAGTTTTTATAAGTTGGACTGGTTGTAAGATATTATGCTCAAAATCAAGTAACGGATCATCTACAGAAACTACAACAGAAGATTGGGCTGCCAAGTGAAAACAAATTTGAGGATTGAATTCTTTAATTAAATTTAATGAATTCTTAGTACCAAAATCATCTTCAATTAATTTAAAATTACCCTTGAGTGCAATATTTTCTTTTTTACCGGTTAAAAAGTTATCAAATACTAATATTTCATTATCAGATGATAAAAGTTCTTCTAATAGGTGTGAGCCAATAAAACCTGCTCCACCTGTAATTAAGATTTTCATTTTTAATTTATTCTAACTATTTCGTTCTTAATTATACTTCCACTTTCAATTATGGAATTTTTGGAGATAATTGAATTTTCGATCACAACGTTTTCACCAATTTTACAACCATCCAAAATAACACTGTTTTTAATAAATGAATCTTGATTTATTTTTGTATTGTTTGGAGATATCCAATTTTCTTTGCCATCACCAAGGTGTGCTTCAATAAATGCCTCTCTAGTTCCAACATCAATCATATTTCCTTTAACGGTATACGTATTCAACAATTGATTTGTTGACAGTCGAGGAAATACATCTCTCTCAAAAGAACACGGAACATCAAGTGAAGAAAGGATGGACATAATATCTTTTTTGAAAAGATGATAGAGTCCTAAGCTAATTTTATTTCCAAATCTGTCATCCTCTGGCTTTTCTATGAAAGCTTCAACCTCCATTTTTTCATTTACCTTTAAAACTCCATATCTTGATGGATTTTCAACTTCAAAAGAACCAATTAATGAATTAGTACAGTTACGAGCTGAATCAATGAAATTTTCTAAATCAACGTCTAATAATAGATCTCCGTTCATGCATAGAAATTTATCAGGCATCGTTTGAATATTTTCAATGATATAACCAGCTGTGTCTAATTTTTTTTGCTCAAATAATAGATTGATATTGTTGCTTGATGACACTTCATAATCATTCCAATGCTGTCTGTGCTTTTCTGAACAAATTAGATTAAATGTAAAATCAGAAAATTGTGAAAACTGAGTAATTATCTTATCAATTATCTTTTCACCTCTTATTGTTAGAAGTGCTTTTGGAATTCCAGTAGATAATGGTTGAAGCCTAGTTGCCTCTCCCCCAACAAGAAGAAATATTTCATTCATCATCTTGTAGGATATTAAAGAATTTGGTTAATTCGTCATCTTTTTCTAAATTGATAACCTGTTCCCATACTGACATTGATTTCTCCAAAGAAAGAACGTTTTGTACATTTCTTATGAATTTTTCTTTTAATAGTGGAATGGCTTCCTCTCTTCTAGATGGATGCCCTATAGGATTTTCAATGGTGATTTTTTCAGAAGTGGAGTTATCATCATAAACAATTTCTATGGAGTTTGATATATGTCTCTTTGAAAATTCATAGTAATTTTTAGTAAAATTTGAGTCTTCACTGACAACAATTTTTTTTCTTAAATTTTCTATTTTGTTTAATCCAGAGAAATCGTTTCCGTACATTTCGTATTTCAATTCTCCAAAAAGAAGAGCAGCTGAAACCATATATTCAAGACTGTGATCCCTATCAGATGCGTTAGATAAATTTTCTTTATTTGCGATTATCCTTATTGCAGGTTCATGTGTAAAAATGTTAATTTTTTTTACTTTATCAATATTTTTATTGAATTCTTTACTTAACTTGATTGCACCTTCTACTGCTGACTGCCCATGAAATTCGGCTGGAAACAAAACTTTAAATAGTACATTTTGAATTACCCAATCATTTAATTCTTTACCAAATTTAATTTCAGAATCATTTAGATAATTTTTTTCAAATCCCCAATTTTTATCGTCTTGGATGGAGCTATAAACTTCATCATTTAATTGGCTGATTTTAGCGAGTTCAATCCCTCGTTTTGATGCATCTGCTGCTGCCCAGCTTTTTCTCTTTCCTACGTTAGGAAAGTGTCTATAGGATCTTAGGGAAGGACCATCAAGTAAAATATGATTAATAGTTCTATGAACAATTTTCTCATTTCCTTTACTTAATAAAGATGAGAAAACAGCTCCAGATGCTAACTTCACATAAAACACATGATCATAACCTAATTGGTTTAATGAAGTCCCAAGACATAAAGAACCTTGAATTTCGTAAGCTTTTGTTAGAGCAGTCGTAAAGTCTATAAATTTGAAATTTGGATTCGCATAAAAATAACTGTACACAGACCCAAAGTTGTCTGATGGATGGGCCCACTCTTTTGCAAGAAAAGTGTCGTTGTAGTCAAACCATCTAGTTAATACAGTTAAATACCATGCAACTTCTTGGTAGGAATTTAATTTCCCAACATTTAAGAAAGGGTTTGAAAATAATTCAAATGATTTATCTTCTATAGCAAAATTATTGACTTCGTCATGAGTACTTGCTTCAATTATGCAACCTAGGGTATCAAGGATTGCAAGCTTGGCAGAAATAAAATGGTCATCACTTTTCAAAGGAGTGGAAAGAAAGTTAAATATTTGTTTATCTAAATTCTTATTTTGCAAAAACTATCTTTCAGAAGGCCCAATATATTTTGCCGCAGGTCTTATTAAAATATCCTGTTCCCTTTGTTCAAAGTAATGCGCAGCCCATCCAACAGACCTTCCTGCTACAAATATTGGAGTAAACAGATCTACTTCAAATCCTAATTCAGCTAAAAGCAGACCTCCATAAAAGTCGACATTTGGAAAGAGATTTTTTTCTTCATCCATAATTTGGTCAATTTTCTTTGCAATTTCAAATCTATTTTTAGAAAAATCATTATCTACTAACTGTTCTACCCAGTTTTTCACAACTGGGCTTCTTGGATCTTGAACTTTATATACTCCGTGTCCAAATCCCATAATTTTTTTCTTTTCATCAAGAAGTGAGTAGATTCCTTTTTCAGCATCTTCTACTGTATTAAAACTGTTAATTAACTCAACTGCTCTTTCATTTGCTCCACCATGTAATTCTCCTTTTAAAGTTGCTATACCAGAAACAATTGCACCAGTTAAATCGGCTCTTGTAGATGCAGTAACTCTTGTTGCAAAAGTTGATGCATTAAAACCATGCTCAGCATAAAGGATAAGCATATCATCTAATGCTTCAAGCATTTCATCGCTTGCATCATTTGGTAAAAGTGAGCTGGCAACTAAATACTTATCTGAAAGAGTATTTGTATCAGCTTTATGATATGAGGCAATTGCGAAACAGACAGTTGCACTGATTCTCGCTATTGATTCAATTTCGGTATCAGAGTCCATTTCTTCTCCACCAGATACGATAGTTCTTAATAAATTCATTGGATGCATTCCTTTTGGATGAATCGATTTTAGATTCTCTATATTTTTTGAAAGTGTTTCATCCTCAAGAGCTTTATTGTTGTAATGTTTTAAAAATGCTTCTTTGAACTCATCTCCATCTAAAGAATCTTTAATAATTAGTGATGCAACTTCTTCATAAGTATTATTCTTAGTCAGTTCAATTGCGTCGTAGCCTCTGTATCGAAGTGAAGTACCTTCTTTACCAACCGTTGAAATAGAGGTTTCCCCAGCAATAACTCCTCTTAATCCAGGTGAAAATTCCATATGTCTAATTGTACAATATTGTTACATATAAGGATTAGAATTTTCTCATGGCAGAAATACATAACCTTGAAAATAAGACTAGATTTGGCTCAAGGTACATAGCTGGATTTTTATTAATACTCAGTAGTTTTCTTTTTGCCGCCTGGGTCGGTTTTTTTGTCTTCCTCCCTATAAAGTCTGCAATGTCAGTCGTAACTGATTTAGAAGAAAAATTTCTCCCAAGAGCTGAGGGAATGGTGTTAAATTTTGTTTCACTATCTGAACCTTCGATCATTTACACTTCTGATAATCAAATTCTTGATGAATTGCATGATGGATTAAACAGGGATCCAATTGCTTTGTCAGATGTTCCGCCTTTTGTAATAAACACACTTTTAGCTGCTGAAGATAGTAACTATTACCAGCACGAAGGAGTAGATTTTATCGCAATTCTCAGTGCTGTTTTAGATAATCTAAGGGGCGTAACAAGAGGTGGTTCAACTATAACCTCTCAGGTTGCAAAACAATCTTTTGTTGGTGACGAAATTTCTATAAGAAGAAAAGTAGCTGAGGCTGTAGTAGCAGCAGAACTTGAACGAAGATACACAAAAGATCAAATTCTTGAATATTATATTAATTCCATTTATTGGGGTTCAGGCGCTTATGGAATCCAATCAGCAGCTTATGAATACTTTGATAAAACCGTGCAAGAGTTAACACTTGATGAGGCAGCAACCTTAGTTGTAATCATTAGAAGCCCTGCTTATTACAACCCAAGAAAATATCCAGATAGAGTTCTTGAAAGAAGAAACGATGTCATAAATATAATGCTAAAAGAAGGGTTTATAGTAGATATTCAAGCAAGATCAGCAAAACTTGCTCCTCTAAATGTTGTTGAATCCAAAAATTTTGTAGCACAGGCAGAACATGTTGTGGCAGAAGTAAAAAGACAATTATTAAATGATCCCCAATTTGCTGTATTAGGCAATACAAAAGAAGAGAGAAAGAAAGCAGTTTTTGGTTGTCCCTCTGATGATACGAATTGTTTTGGAGGTGGAGGTTTAAAAGTATATGTGACTCTTAATTTGTCATTGCAACAACATGCAAATACTGTACTCAATACTTGGGTTCCACCTGATCCTGACGAAGAAAACCCAGATGAACCAAAACCAACAGGTGTAATTACATTAATTAATAATTACACAGGCGCAATTGAAGTAATGGCTTCAGGATTGCCTTTTGATGAAGAACAATACAATTTAGCAACACAAGGTAAAAGAAATCCTGGGTCCGCTTTTAAACCAATAACTCTTTTGGCAGCACTTGAATCAGGTGCAAAGTTGTACAGCTATAGAGATTCTAGAAGTCCCGTTGAAATTAATTGTGGTTATCCTTGTGCTCCTGATGGTGTAGGAGAAAAATGGGTTGTAAGAAATTATGGAACATCAATTACCGCAGATAGATACCTTAATAAAATTGATGCTCAAGATAGAGCTATTGAACTTCAATGCTTTGATTTTCATGTTGAAGAAATTAAAAATAAAGATTTTATAAAACAATTCCCTCTCGGTTTAAATCTTGATGAGTTAGAAACTGAGGAAGAAAAAATTATGGAAATTGCAAAAGCATTAGGCCAATATGATTCTGAAGGTAATTTAATAATTTATAGAGAATTAGAGGAAGGAGAAGAAATTCCAGAAGATCAAGTCATAATTTTTGATCCCGAACTTATTGAAAATCAACTAAATCTAACACAAATTGATTTAGAGTCAGAAATTCAATATATTTTTAAACCTTGCCAAGATAAAGCTGAATACAACAGATCTATAAAACTATTAGATACCTCAGGAATGATATCTTTGGAAGAAGCAACAAGGAGATCAATAAATACTGTATTTGCACAGCTTGCATCTGAGCTTGGTGGAGAAAAATTAGCTTCTACTGCAAAAAGAATAGGAATTAATTCATCATTAGATCCTGTTATTTCTTTAACTTTAGGCGCTGGAGCTGCAACGCCAATTGAGATGGCTTCTGCATATTCATCATTCGCTACAAATGGTGTTTTAGCACCTACATATTTAATTGAAAAAATTGAGGATGATAAAGGCAATGTTATTTATAGGCATATTGTATCTCCAAGGACTAGTATCCCTGACCCAGGCGCTGCAGCTGCAGTGCGAAAAACTCTTGAGGTAGCAGCTCAGTATGGAACTGGTACAAGAGCTGTCCTTGATGATAGAGAGATTGCTGGAAAAACAGGAACTCATCAAGGCTTTAGAGAAGCATGGTTTATCGGATTTATACCCCAATATACTTCATCAGTTTGGGTTGGTTTTGCCGAAGAACAGTTGCCTCTAACAGATGTAGAAATAAAAGGAGAAGTCATAAGAAATGTGTCTGGTGGAAGAGTGCCTGCTCCTATGTGGAAAGAATTTATGACTGAGGTAGTTAAAGACTTGCCTGTTGTTAACTGGCCATTAGATCCAAGTGATATAGATAAATATTATGAAATACCTACAATAGAAATTCCACAATTAGTTGGTTTAAATATTCTAGATGCAGAAGAAATTGCCTTTTCATCTTATATTTTACCAACAATAAATTTAGTAGAATCTGATGAGGCTCCTGGTCTAGTATTAACTCAGGATATTGAAAATGGTGAAGAATTACCAGAAGGAACAGAGGTAATCCTAGAAGTTTCAGGTAATAAATTTTCAGCTGCTATTCCAAGTATTACACCATGCACTTTGACACCTGAAGAAGGTGAAAGTCTAATCAGAGATTTCATGAGGGATAATAATGTTATTATTTTCCTCAAAGAAGAGTTCGAAGAAAATGAGCTAGATAATTGTAATGGAAAAATCATTGGAACAAATGTTGCTCAAGGAGCAGTAATGACAACTGGTGATACTTTAGTTTTTGTTATAAGTAAATTTACTGAGGATTCTTAGACAGTAGCTTAAAGAAATTCACCAAACCAATAACACCAAAGCCAGTGCCACCCTCTGGGTTTAAAGCGGAACTACTTCTGGCTCTTGCTGGGCCCGCTATATCTAAGTGAACCCAGGGAATTTCATCAACAAACTCTTCAAGTATTAATGCAGCAGTTATTGCTCCTCCAAATCTTCCTCCTGTATTTTTCATGTCTGCAATACTTGATTTTATTAAAGATTTATAGCCTTGGAACAATGGAAGTTCGTGATAAGACTCAACTTGATTTTTATTAGACTTTATGAACTCACCTGAGTATTTTTCTGAATTTGAAATAACGGCACCTATATC
>LULQ01000846.1_pt1 | contig 11177 bp, 13 predicted proteins | sample 728091 | NCBI WGS metagenome assembly LULQ01 (sample SAMN03860285, study PRJNA289734) | marine metagenome | biome: seawater column; feature: ocean; material: water; isolation source: Red Sea water column Station 149 - depth 10m | place: Saudi Arabia: Red Sea | collected 2011-10-15 | depth 10 m
ATATTACTTTTTGGTATTTTTTTTATAATTTCTAATCAAATTGCTGGAAGGATATTAGTCCCAAAATATGGAACTAAATTAGTTATGACTTTAGCTTTTCCTATTGTTACATTTTCTGCCTTATTGACTGTTATTTCTTCATCATATTTTTATTTTTTATTAACTTTTATATCTGGTGGAATAGGATGGGGTGCATCTGGACCAATTGGAGGGATACATAGTCAACTTATTGAAAGACATTTTAAAAAAATTATTACACCGTATTATGCTATGGGATTTAATTTAGGAATTCTCCTTGGAGGGGGATTAGCAGGTTTAATAATGAGAAATAATTATGAACCTTACATATCGTTTACGATCTTATCCTTTTTATCAATCTTAGTTTCCTCTTTTGTATATTCTTATGGATTACCCCGAGATTTAGATTTTAAAGGTGAAGGTGAGAAATTTAAATTACCAGAGATGAATGTTCTTTTATTTGGATTTTTGTTATTTTTTGTTTTTGGATCAGGTGGAATAATTATGGATTGGTCGACATTATGGTTGTCAAAAGATTTGAATACTCCTCTTTACTTAGCAAGTATGGGATTAATCTTTTTTAGTATTGGAGGGATTTTTGCTAATTTATTTTCAAATTCTTTGATTAATTTATTCACTGAAAAAGTTGTAGGTTGTCACTTTGTGATGATTGGCGCAGCTATAATGTTTTTGTCTTTATTAACCAATAACTTCTACATTATACTAGCAGTTCTATGTATTTATGGATTTGCTATTGCAAATTTAGTTCCTATAATAATTCGACAAGCGGTTAAACAATCCAATGAAAGTATACCAATGACTGTGACTAATCTGATAACTATTGGATTGTCTTCAACAATGATTTTGCCTGCTGGAATTGGTTTTCTAGCTGAAACATATTCATTAACATTAAATATGTATTTATTAACATTTGTTGTATTTATTTGTGCTGTTATATTTTTATTTAAATATAAGTAAAAATAATGGGTAAACTTAGAATATCTCAAATTCAATTTTCAGCTAGTCACATAGCAAATTTGAATGCAAACAATTTAGAACAAAATTTTAAAAAAACATTAAAATTTAAACCTCATTTGATTTGCACACCAGAATGCTCCAACATTATTACTAATGATAAAAATTTTTTATTATTAAATGCCCCATATCAAAATACATGCCCAGTTTTAAAAATGGCAAAAAATTTTGCTAAAAAAAATAAGGTTAATATAAATCTTGGTTCTTTACTCTTAAAAGTAGAAAAACAACGCAAACTAGTTAACAGATCTTTTTTTATTGATAATCATGGAGTGATAAAAAAAACATATGATAAAATTCATATGTTTGATGTCAAAAATAAAATAATTTTTACAAAAATTAATAATATTAAATTAGGAATGACAATTTGTTATGATTTACGATTTCCTAATTTGTATAGGCAGCTTGCTAAAAAAGATTGTTCAATTATTTTAGTTCCTGCTGCTTTTACTAGACCAACCGGAAAAGATCATTGGGAGGTTTTGAATAGATCACGAGCTATAGAGAATAATGTATTTATTGTGGCAACAGGTATGTGTGGAAATCATCATATGAAAAGAAAGACCTATGGATATTCCCTTTTAGTAGATCCATGGGGGAAGATTATAAATAGTACCAAAAATAAACCTGCAATCATTAACTCAACTATTAATATTTCTGATGTAAATAAAATAAGAAAAAAAATTCCTTCTTTAAAATATGAGTAATTTTAAATCACTAGTTTCTGGTGTTGGCAATTTGAGTAAAACAACAAAATATTATGATGATTGGTCAGAAAATTATGATGCAACACTCAAGTTATGGAATTATCAAGCACCTAAAAAGAGCATTAAATTTTTAAAAGAAACGATTAATATCAAGCCAAAAAATATCTTAGACTTAGCATGTGGAACTGGTTTATTTGGTACTGAATTAAAAAAAGTTTATCCAAAAAGTCTTATTTATGGTTCAGATAAATATTAATAAAAATATTAAAGAAAAAGGCTTTGTACTATTTACCCATAGAATAGATTTATGGGAGAAACAGGATTTTTTAAGTATTTTAAAAAAACATCAAAAGTCATTAAAAATCAATAAAATTTCTAGACCTGTAAATTATTTACCTTTGAACAATGATTTCAAAAATATAATAAAAATAAAAATTGTTTTATTACAAAAATATTAAAATTTAGGCTTTTTAATTAAAAAATTTGAGCCAAAACCGAGAATCGGGTATTTATTGTTTAGGTTTATTTTCTATCCATAAACCAACGATGAAAAGAAGGGATATTCGCCGTGTCCCTTCTTTTTTTATACACTAGATAAAATTGATTTGGCAACAAATTAAATTTATTTCTTTGAGTTAAAATTATCCATTTTTCGAAGTGTCTTTTCACTAACATGATGCTCTATTCCTTCAGCATCTTCAGAGGCCGTATTCTTGTCTAAACCAAGATTTAGTAAAAAATTATATACAATATTATGCCTTTTTTTTGATTCACTTGCTATTTTTTGACCTTTAAAAGTTAAAAAAATTGATCGATAAGGTTCTCTTTTAATGAAACCCTGTGTTTGTAATCTTTGTATTGTTTTATTGGCTGTGGCTTGTGCAATACCCAAGCTTTCAGCAATATCAACAATACGAGCTTCACCTTTGGAATTTAAAAGTTCTGCAATTAGTTCTAAATAATCTTCAGTATTTTCTGTTTTATGAGCATTTCGGACTTTGCTGAATGACATCCTTTTTTTTAGCATAATAATCAACAAAAATTAACAGAAAATGTAGCCATAGCTATATTTATTAGCTATATATACATTCAATGAATGCTCTAATTAACGCTATTAATGAAAAAACAAAGATCATTCTTGAGAATGATGGAAGGTTATTAAAGAAATCTTTCTTTGGTCTATTATTACTTTCTCTTGTTTTTCAAGGAGGAGAGTTTGGAGAAGTTATACGATCATCAATGATAGATGCTTATATTCAGGTATCTGTTTTTGTTGGATTTACTCTATTTGTTTTTATTGGTTTGGATAGTTTAACAAAATTTGATGTTAAGAATTTTTTATCTAAGACACAAAAGTTCCATGTCGGTATAGCTGCTTTTTTAGGTGCAATACCTGGATGTGGTGGAGCTATAATAGTTGTAACGCAATATATCCAGGGCCGTATTTCTTTCGGATCCTTAGTTGCTGTGTTAACAGCAACAATGGGTGATGCAGCTTTTTTAATACTTGCTATTGAGCCCACAACAGGACTTTTAATATTTGGTATTGGAATAATTGTTGGATCAATTTCAGGTTATATAATTGATTTTATTCATGGCATAAATTTTATGCAATCAGAGACAAAAATAAAAGTTGAATTTGAAAAAATAAATAAAACTTTTGTATCGAATTTTAATTTCTTTTGGCTTTTTTTATTTATTCCTGGTTTTATTTTAGGTATTCTAGTTGCATTCCAGATTGAATTTGTTTCACCAGCTTATAACTCACTTTTAGTTTTCGTAGCTTCTGCTGGAGCAATACTTTCAATATTTATGTGGTCATTAAATCCATTAAGTGATTTTCAATGCTCAACTGACAAAAGTAGAGGATTATTATCAAGAGTAGTAGATACAACTAATTTTGTAACCACCTGGGTCATTAGTGGTTTTCTTGTCTTTGAAATATTTATGTACTTTACAAGTTTAGATTTAAAAATATTTTTTGATTTATGGCTACCGTTTGTTCCATTGGTAGCAATTCTATTTGGTTTTTTACCTGGTTGTGGACCGCAAGTTGTTGTAGCAACGTTTTATCTAAATGGCTATATTCCTCTTTCTGCAGAGCTTGGTAATGCTATTTCAAATGATGGTGATGCTTTATTCCCAGCAATTGCTCTTGCCCCAAAAGCTGCGATTTTAGCAACCCTTTATAGTGCAATTCCTGCATTAGTTGTTGCCTACGGATATTTTTATCTATTTGAGTAAAATCTTGAAGAAAAACTTACCATCTAAAGTTTGTATTGTTTGCAATAAGCCATTCTCTTGGAGAAAAAAATGGGAAAGAGATTGGAAGAATGTTTTATATTGTTCTAAGAAATGCTCTAAAAATGCTTAACAAGAATAAAAAGGTTAGAAAAAAAACTGAAATCAAATATTTTAAAAAGAAAACAAGCTATTAGCAAAAATGGATAAATTAATAATAAAAGGAGGTTCTAAAATTTCTGGCTCAGTTAATGTTCACGGTTCAAAAAATTCTGCACTACCAATTATAGTATCTTCTCTTTTATCTGAAAAAACTTTAAAACTCTCAAATGTACCTAATGTGGTTGATGTTCTAAATTTAATAAAATTACTGAAAAATTATGGTGTAAAAATTGAACACAAACAAAATAAATTAAAAATAAATCCATCAAAAATTAAGAATCTATCAGCAGATTATGATGTTGTGCGAAAAATGAGAGCCTCTATATTGATTCTAGGTCCATTACTTTCTCGATTTGGTGAGGCTAGAATATCTTTACCAGGAGGATGTGCCATTGGAACTAGGCCAATAGATATACATCTTGCTGGTTTATCAAAAATACTTATGGCCTCTGTATTGGCAAAAGGTGAAACTAAAATTTCAAATGTTGCAAGAGAACCAGAAATAGAAGATTTGTCAAACTGTCTTATAAAAATGGGCGCAAAAATAGAAGGTCATGGAACAAAAACTATTCTTGTACAAGGTGTAACAAATTTAAAAAAAGCAGATCATGAGATAATTGCTGATAGAATTGTAGCTGGCACATATATAATTGCAGCTTTGATGTTAAATTCAGCTTTAGAAATAAATAACTTTAATACTATTTATTTAAAATCCTTAATTGATATTTTAAAAAAAATGGGTGCAAAATTAAAAGTAAGTAAAAATTCGATAAAAGTCTCTAAAGGATCAAAACTAAAATCTACTAGTCTTTCAACTAGTCCATATCCAGGTTTTCCCACCGATTTACAAGCTCAGTTAATGTCTCTTATGTGTATCTCTGATGGGAAGTCAAAAATTAAAGAAACAATTTTTGAAAATAGATTTATGCATGTTCCTGAACTGAATCGATTAGGTGCAAATATTACAGTAGAAAAAGATACCGCTACAATTATAGGTAATCAAACATTTAAAGGAGCGCAGGTAATGGCTAGTGATTTACGAGCTAGTATAAGTTTAGTGTTAGCTGCTATGAATGCGAATGGTCAAACGACACTAAATCGTGTCTATCATCTTGATAGAGGCTATGAAAATATTGAAAAAACATTAGGTAGTTTGGGAGCAAAAATAAAAAGACAGAAAAACTAACTTTTTCTAGTTTTTTCTTTGATCACAATATAAAAGCCTGCAATTTATGAGCAAAATAGTTATTGCAGTACCAAGAGGCAGAATAACAAAAGAATGTAAAAACTTGTTACTTAAAACAAGTTTTGCCCCTGATCCTCTACTATTTGATAAAGATACAAGAAAGTTAACGTTCAAATCTAAAAAAAGAAACATTGAGTATATTAAAGTAAGAGCCTTTGATGCATGTACATTTGTTGCATTTGGAGCTGCACAAATAGGAATAGCTGGTGAGGATGTAATTAATGAATTTGATTACTCAGAAATATATGCTCCGCTTGATTTAAATATTGGGCATTGTCGAATTTCTGTAGCTGCTTTGAAATCTTTATTAAAAAAAGAGGACCCAGAAACTTGAAATTTTTTTATAATAAGGGGATACAAGTAGAAATTATAAAACTAAGTGGATCTATGGAATTAGCCCCTTCTTTAAATATGTGTAGAAGAATTGTAGATTTAGTTTCTACAGGAAAAACATTGAAAGAAAATGGTTTGACTGAAATTGAAGAAATAATGAAAATTCAATCTAAATTAATTGTCAATAGATCAGCTTATAAGACAAATATGAATGAGGTTTCAAAAATTATTTCTGAAATAGGTACTTTTGTAAAATGAAAATAATAAAATTTAATAAAAATTTTTATAATCAATTTAAGACAAAGATTGAAAAAAGAAATTCATTATCAAGTAAATCAATTCAAGAAGATGTAAAAAAAATTATTTATGATGTTAAAAAAAATGGCGATAAATCTCTAATTAAGTATGCAGAAAAATTTGATAAAGTTAAAATTAGCAAACAAGATCTTAGTTTAGATTTATCTAAAATAAAAATACAATCTAAAGTTGAGCCACAAATATTTAATAGTTTTAAAAAAGCTATAAAAAATATTTCATCATTTCACAAAAAACAATTACCTAAAAATATCATCTATACTAATAATGGTGCAACATTGAAATCTGTATGGAAACCTATTGACTCAGTTGGCTTGTACGTACCTGGAGGAAGGGCTTTTTATCCCTCATCTTTAATTATGAATGCAGTACCTGCAATCATAGCTGGAGTAAAAAGAATAGTTTGTATAACACCACCAACTAAATCAATTAATCCATATTTTATAAAATTAATAAGGGAATTAGGTATTAAAGAAACATATTTTGTAGGAGGAGCTCAAGCTATTAGTGCACTAACGTTTGGCACTCAAACTATTAAGCCAGTCAATAAAATATTTGGACCTGGTAATGCTTATGTAGCAGAGGCAAAAAAACAATTGTATGGAAAAGTAGGTATAGATTTACTAGCAGGACCATCTGAAATAATAGTTGTTGCAAACAACAATAATAATCCAGATTGGGTAGCTTCAGATCTAATAGCTCAAGCAGAACATGATGAAAATGCACAATCAATTTTAATTACGGATAGTAAAGATTTTGCAACTAAAGTCTTAAGTTCAATTAAAAAAATTAAAAAAGATTTATCAAAAAAGAAAATAATTGAAAAAAGTTTAAATAATAATGGAATTATTGCTTTGGTCGATAATATAGAACTTGCTTCAGAAATCATAAATTTTGTTGCACCAGAACATTTACATATTCACATTTCTAATAATAAAAAATTATTATCGAATATAAATAATGCTGGCGGTATATTTTTAGGTGAATACTCTGTCGAAGCTTTTGGTGATTATATTGTAGGAACTAACCATGTATTGCCGACATCAGGAGCGGCAAAATTTTCATCAGGTCTAGGTGTTTTAGATTTTATGAAAAGAACCTCTGTTGTTGATATGAATAAAAAATCTTTTAATGCTCTTTCGGAAGATACTGAAAAAATGTCAGGACTTGAAGGTCTAGATGGACATAAATTGTCAGTTAAAATTAGACAAAAGAAATAATTTTTACTATAAGCTTATAAAAATATGCCAAAAGAAGGATCGATTGAATTTCAAGGAGTTGTATTAGAACTTCTTCCAAATGCAATGTTTAAAGTAAAATTAGAAAATGATCATGAAATTCTAGCTCACTCATCAGGAAAAATGAGAAAAAATAGAATAAGAGTATTAGCTGGTGATAAAGTGACAGTAGAAATGACACCTTATGATTTAACAAAAGGTAGAATTACTTTTAGATGGAAGTAAAAAAATCCAAAAAAAATAATATTATTTCATTAAAAAAAAAATCTAAATGCCCAACATGTAAAAAGGTTTCTAAGGAACCATTTATACCTTTTTGTTCAAAAAAATGTGCTAGTCTTGATTTGATGAAATGGCTAACTGATGAACATGGGCTGCAAATAAAATCTGATTAATTTTTCTATTTTTAATTGAATTTAATTATAAATACTTTATCTGATGTCTTGTGCCCAGGTAGCTCAGTTGGTAGAGCAGAGGACTGAAAATCCTCGTGTCGGTGGTTCGATTCCGCCCTTGGGCACCACTTTTTTTTGAGGGTAACTTTTTTGCTTTTTCAAAGATAAACTACACAGCTTTTATTAGAGAAAAGTCTAAGTTTTGATAATTTTTGGTTAGTTAATTAGGTCGTAAATGTTACCTTTTATTACCCTCGAAATGTTTTGTTTTATTTACGCTATTTAATCCTACAATTCTTCAAAATTAGACTCTTAAAAAATTTGTGTTAAAGTGTTCTAATATGACTAAAAAAATTTTAGTTTTTTCAAATGGTGAAAAAATTGGAGATGGAATAATTAAATTACAACTTCTTCACGAAATTAAAACAAGACTTCCAGACTATAAATTATATTGGCTTACTAATAAGGGTAAGACTGTTTATTCAAGCACTCTTAAATTCATTGCAAGTAATTATATTGATGAGATTCTTGATCAAGCAAATCTTAGTCCATTTTTTTGGAATAAAATATCAAAAAGATATAATTTAGAGAATGATTTTTTTGATTATATTTTAGATACACAAAAATCAGTAATAAGAACTATAGCATTAAAACGAATCAAGCATAAAAATTTTATTTCTGGATCAGCTAATGGTTTTTTTTCTTCTAAAAAAATTAAAAGTAATAAGAAAAGAAAATATTATTTAAACTACATTTTAGATTTATTAGATTTAATAGTTTCTAAAAAAAATAGAAGTGATTTTAAAATTCCAATAAGTGAAAATCTCGAAGGAGTAATAAGTAATATTTTATTAAAACATAAAAGCTATGTAGGAATTGCACCTGGTGCAGGTGAAAAAAATAAGATTTGGTCTTTAGAAAAATACATCGAGTTATGTAACTACCTTCAAGTAAATAATAAGACTATAGTTTTTTTTATTGGACCTGATGAACTATATTTAAAAGAAAAATTAAAAAATCTTTATCCTCACTCAATATTTATCGAGGATCATATTACTGGATTTCAAAATATAGAAATTATTATGGCTACAACCAAATTTTTACAACTAGCCATTTCGAATGATAGCGGTGTTAGTCATATGTTGTCCACTGGATATTGCCCATTAATTAAACTATTTGGTCCAAAAGATTCTACAAAATTTACTCCTGTAAATCCAAATCTATTTTCCATATCTTCAAGTGATTTTAACTCAAAAAATATCAATAAAATACCTGTCTCTAGAGTTATTGAAGAAATAGAAAAAGTTCTGATTTAAAATTTCATATATTAGAAGGTAGACAAGTATATTTTTCATCATTACTTGTTTACTTTTATATGTTTAAATTTGATAAGCTTGTATTTGGAGATGCAGGGTGGGGCGATGAATTTCTTATAGCAACACTCATGACTCTACTAGTAAGCATTTTATCAATGGGGTTAGGTCTTTTTTTAGCAATTATTACAGTTTGGGCAAAGATAATACAAAACAGAATAACAAGATTTATTGCAAATTTTTATACAACAGTAATCAGAGGTGTTCCTGAATTATTAGTTATTTATCTAATTTTCTTTGGCGGCAATGCTGTTGTTATGAGTATAGCTAAAGTATTTGGATATAATAAATATATAGAACTAAACGCACTTACAATTGCGACAATTGCCATTGCAGTAATATCAGCTACATATTCCAGTGAAGTTTTAAGAGCTTCTTATTTGGCTATATCTAAGGGTCAAATAGAAGCTGCAAGAGCACTGGGTATGAATAAATTTAGTATTTTTTTTAAAGTTATTTCGCCTCAAGTTATAAGACATGCTTTACCGGGAATAGGGAATGTATGGCAAATAACTCTTAAAGATACTTCCCTCATTTCTGTAACTGGTCTTGTTGAAATTATGCGTCAATCTAGAATATCTTCTAACGTTGAGCATTCACCTTTAACTTTCTTAATAACAGCCGCAATATTGTATTTATGTTTAACAACAATCTCTGGCAGGGTTTTTAAAACGCTAGAAGTAAATTATTCAAAAGGATTTTCTACATGATTGAATTTTTAAATAGTATTCAAAATTCTCTTATTTATAAAAATTTCTTTTTGGTCCTATCTGGCTTAGATAATACAATTTTATTATTATTAATTTCACTACCACTTGGTTTTGTTTTAGCATTATTATTTGCTCTAGGAAGAGTTTCTAAAATTACATTATTATCAAGAACAATTGCTAGTTATATTTTTGTCATTAGAGGAACCCCTTTACTTGTTCAAATATATTTAATTTATTTCGGTTTAGGTTCTGTAAAATTTATTCGAGAAAGTTTTTTGTGGTATGCACTAAAAGAACCTTTTTGGTGCGGAGTAATAGCACTTACAATTAATACTGTTGCATATGGAGCAGAAATTTTTCGAGGTGGTATTCAATCAATTGAGAAAAGTCAGGTTGAATCAGGCCTATCTCTTGGGTTTGGAAAATTTTTACTTTTAAGAAAAATTATTCTACCTATAGCTATACGAAAAGTTCTACCGTCTTACGGTAATGAATTAATACTAATGGTTAAAGCAACCTCTTTAGTTAGTCTTACAACATACATGGAAATGACAGGTATTGCTAGAAAGATAATGGCTAAAACATTTGCACCTGTTGAAGCATTTATTGCTGCAGGAATTCTTTATCTTTTTTTAAATTTTCTAATGGTTCAATTTGTTAAATATTTAGAATGGAAATATAATCCACACTTAAGATTAAATAATTAATTTCTAAATTTTTTATGACAAGTGCTGCAATTTGCAGCCATTGCTTTAATAGCATCACTTATCATCTCTTTATCTTCTAATTCTATACTTAAAGATATCATTTCGATATCATCTACAAAGTTTTGGTTATATTCATTAAATGTCTCACGATCACTCCAAATATTATCACTAGCTCCTTCTGCTTGACTATTTTCAGGATAAAAATCTTTAAATTCAGATGCTGAGTGAAGAAGAGTTTCATTAAGCTCTAACATTTCCTCATATTGATCTGAATTTATAAATCTGTAAAGTTTCGATGATGTGCTTTTAATTTTTTGCATTATTGCCATTCTTTCGTTAACAATCTTTTCTAACGATTTGTCCTCTAAAGTTACTTTGTGAGCTAGAACATATAAAGGAATGAATGAAATTAAAGTACTTATCGTTATTTTAAAGAATATACCCATTTTTTGTTATTATATTATGCAAGTAATTATGTCCTAATTTTGCATATTCAAGAGGGTTTGCTTTTTTAGGATCCTGCTCAGCTTCAATAATTAACCATTCCTGATATTTTGCCTCATATAGTATCTTAATTAATGGATCGTAATCGATGCAACCATCTCCTGGAACAGTGAAAACACCATCTAAAAAAGACTCTCTAAAACTTAAGTCATCTTTAATAGATTTTAAAAAAACATCTTTTCTAATATCTTTA
>LULQ01000679.1_pt2 | contig 11161 bp, 8 predicted proteins | sample 728091 | NCBI WGS metagenome assembly LULQ01 (sample SAMN03860285, study PRJNA289734) | marine metagenome | biome: seawater column; feature: ocean; material: water; isolation source: Red Sea water column Station 149 - depth 10m | place: Saudi Arabia: Red Sea | collected 2011-10-15 | depth 10 m
ACGCTTCCCTGAACAATGCCAAATAATTTGTTGTTATTTCTTTCTATGAAATAATCTTTACATCTTTTTGCCCATCTCATAGATAATTCCATTGAGTTTTTTGCTTGATCATGGGTACAAGGAAAAGCTGTACATTCATCAAACGCCATTACAATATCTGATTTTAAGTTAGTTTGTATTTCCATTGAACTTTCTGGAGTAAGCATTACTTCTTTTCCATCTATATGTGATGAAAACTTAACACCTTCCTCACTAATCTTTCTTAGTTTAGATAGAGAAAATACTTGGTATCCACCAGAATCTGTGAGTATAGGTTTGTCCCAATTCATAAACTTGTGAAGCCCGCCGAACTCTTTTATTAGTTCGGATCCTGGTCTGAGCATTAGATGGTAAGTATTGCCTAAAAGGATTTCCGAGCCTGTTTCAATTAGGTCCTTTGTAAAGACACCTTTGACGGTTGCAGCTGTACCAACTGGCATAAAAGCAGGCGTATTTATCTCCCCATGAGAGGTTATTAATTTACCCCTTCTGGCATTTCCATCTGTTTTAAGTATTTTAAAATCGCTCATTTCTTAAATAGTAAACTAACATCACCGTATGAAAAGAAACGGTATTTATTTGTTACGGCATGTTTATAAATTTTAAATATTTCTTCAGTGCCTGCAAATGCGGAGACTAATAGCAATAAAGTAGATTTTGGTAAATGAAAGTTAGTCAATAGCATATCAACAATTTGAAACTTATATCCAGGCTTTATAAATATATTAGTTTCTGTATTAAATTTCTCTACTACATTATTTTTTGCGGCACTTTCTAAAAGTCTTAGTGTCGTTGTTCCAACAGCAATAATTTTTCCACCTTTTTTCTTACATTGATTAATTTTCAGTGCAGTTTTTTCATCAATTATACCGTACTCAGAATGCATTACATGATTATCAACATCCTCGTTTCTTATAGGCAAGAACGTACCGGCCCCAACATGTAAAGTAATCTCAGCTAATTGATCACTCTCAACCAGTTTGTTTATTATTTCATCATTAAAATGTAAACCAGCAGTAGGAGCTGCTACAGAACCTTTTTCTTTTGCATACACAGTTTGATAATCAGTAAAATCCTTTTTATCACTTTTCCTTTTTTTTTGAATATATGGTGGCAGCGGCATAAGTCCAAATTGATTCAAATAATTATCAAATTCTTCCTCACTACAATTAAATTCTAATTCAACCTCACCATAATCTAATTTTTTTCTAATTGTACAAGAGATCTCATTATTGAAACTGATTATACTGTTTTCACTTACATTCTTTGCAGGTTTCAAAAATGCAAGCCACTTATTGCTTGATAGTTTTTTATGAAGCGTAACCTTAATGTTTTTTTTTGAGTGAAATCCCTCAAGGAAAATAGGGATAACTTTTGTGTTATTAATTACAACCAAGTCATTATGGCCAACATAATCATTAAATTTACTGAAGTTCGTATCAGATATCTCATTTTTATAAACCAACATCCTCGATTCTTCTCGAGGCTCACATGGTCTTTCAGCGATCAGATTATCTGGTAGTTCAAAGTCAAATTGACTTAATTTCATGAAAATTATAGATCTGAAATGACCCTTACAGTTATCATTTCATCTGGGTCATCTACACTTCCAGAGCCTGGCTCTCCTCGTTTAATCTTGTCAACAAACTCCATCCCTTCTACGACTTGACCAAAAACAGTATACTGGCCATCTAGATGTGGAGCCTCGGCAAAACATATAAAAAATTGACTATTAGCTGAATCCGGGTCGGCTGTTCTTGCCATTGATACTGTTCCACGAAGATGAGGTGTATCACCAAATTCATTTTTCAAATCAGGTTTGGTTGATCCGCCTGTTCCATTTCTATTTTCGCCATCACCAGTTTGAGCCATAAAGCCCTCTATAACACGGTGAAAGGGTACTCCATCATAAAAGCCTTCTCTTGCAAGTTCTTTAATTCTATTTACGTGATTTGGAGCAATATCAGGTAGTAATTCTATTATTACATTACCATCTTTCAGCTCTATTTGGATTGAATTTTCTGGATCATTTGCCATGACAACTCCTTCTGCGATTAACGCTATAAAAAATGAAAATACAAAGATTAAAGTTCTTATTAATTTCATTTTATTTATTTGAATTTATCTTTTAATTTTTGCTCAACAAACTTATTTGTAAAATTACTGATATTTCCTCCCAAACGTGCAATTTCTTTTACAAAATTAGAGGAAATTGATTGCCGTTGAGCGTCTGCCATCAAGAATACTGTTTCAATATTATTATCTAATTGTCTATTCATACCCAACATCTGAAACTCATATTCAAAATCAGAAACAACACGAAGACCCCTTATGAGTATCTTTGCATCTAGCGAATTAGCTAAATCAATCAATAAATTATCAAATGCAATTACTTCAATTTTATCATTTGATGAAAACTCATTTTCTATCATTTCTTTTCTTTCATCTAAATCAAATAAAGGTGATTTATGCGGGCTGTCAGCAACTGCGATATATAATTTATCAACAAGTTTTGTAGCCCTATTGATAATATCAATGTGCCCTTTATGAATGGGATCGAAGCTTCCAGGATATATGCCAGTTCTACTCATGTTTGGAATATATAATGATTATTTAAAGACCTCTAGTAATTTATTAACTATCTAGCTCAACTCTGCTTGCAGAAACAACTTTTTCTTCTTTTGTTGTTTTAAATATACTTACTCCCTGCGTATTTCTACCAGCTACGCGAACATCTTTTACCGGGCAGCGAATTAATTGACCTGTTTTAGTTATCAGCATTATATCATCATCATTATTGACTGGAAAAGAAGCTAGAACATCGCCATTTCTATCTGATGTCGCAATACACATAATGCCCGATCCACCGCGGTTAGAAACTCTAAACTGGTAAGATGAAGATCTTTTGCCAAAGCCATTTTCAGTAACGGTTAAAATGAATTGTTCTCTCGCTTTTAATTCATCATATCGATCCTTAGATATTTCAATGTCAGAAACAGAGTTATCAGTATCATTATCGTCACTCTCAGTTTCTTCTTGAATTCCTTTTTCCTTTGAAATCATTTTTAAGTAAGCTTTTGCTTCTGCTGACGATACATCAGTATGAGAAATGACAGAAATTGAAATAATTTTATCATCTTTTGTTAGCCTGATACCCCTTACACCTACCGAACTTCTACTTTTAGTTGTTCTCAGTTTTGAAACAGGAGTTCGAATACACTTTCCATGTTTTGTTGATAGTAAAATATCGTCTTCATCACTACAAAGTTTTACACCTACGATTGCATTATTATTATCTAATTTCATTGCAATTTTACCATTTGCTTGAATCCTTTTGAAATCTTCTAAACTATTTTTTCTGATGCTGCCGTCTGATGTAGCAAATATTAAATACTCATTTCCATTTGATTGTTTATTTTCTGGCAACACAAGGATACTTGATAGACTTTCAGTGTCTTTAAGATTTAAGAGATTGATTATTGCTTTGCCCTTAGCTTGGGGTGATGACTCAGGAATCTTCCATGTCTTAAGTTTGTAAGCTATTCCTCCAGACGAGAAAAACAACATATTGTCATGAGTACTTGATGTAAAAACTTGAGTTACAAAATCTTCTTCATTGGTTTTCATTCCCGCTCTTCCTTTGCCACCTCTTTTCTGTGCTCTGTACATATTTAAAGGAACCCTTTTTATATAACCTGAGTTTGTTACACTTACGACCATATCACTTCTTTGAACAAGGTCTTCTTGATCAATATCTGTAGCCTCGCCCTCATTAATTTCTGTTCTTCTTGGTATTGCAAATTGCTTTTTAATTTCATTTAGCTCAACATTTATTACATCATTCAATACCTCAGAATCCCTTAATATTGAGAGGAATTTGTTTATTTGATTGGAAAGATCTGATAACTCTGACTTGATCTCATCTTTACCTAGAGCTGTCAAACGTTGCAACCTTAACTCTAATATCGCTTTGGCCTGCTCGTCAGTTAAATAAATTTCTTTTTCATTTTTAATTTGCCTTGGGTCATCAACTAACTTTAACAAATCATCAATATCCTTGCTTAGCCACTTAGTTTTAAGAAGCGAGGTTCTTGCCTCATTAGGATCTTTGGAGCTTTTAATTATTTCTATTATTTGATCAACATTAGCAACAGCAACTGCTAGGCCAATCAATACATGGGCCCTATCTCTTGCTTTGCCAAGATCATGACGAGTCCTGTTTCTGATAATTTCTTTTCTGAATTCTATAAAATGGTGAATGAATTCTTTTATATTCATTAATTTTGGTTTTCCGTTTACCAACGCCAATGAATTAACACCGTAAGAACTTTGTAGTGCAGTAAATTTATATAATTTATTTAATACAACTTGTGATATTACCCCTTTTTTTAATTCAACAACAACTCTTACTCCTTGGCGGTCAGACTCATCTCTCAAATCACTTATACCATCAATTTTTTTATCTCTGACAAGTTCAGCTATTTTCTCAAGCAAAGATGATTTGTTAACTTGGTAAGGTACTTCGGTAAATACGATTGCCTCTCGATCTGTTTTAAATTCCTCTATGTTTGATTTTGCCTGAACAATGATTGAGCCTCTTCCTGATGACTGAGAGTCTTTTATGCCTTTTATGCCAATAATTGTTCCACCCGTAGGAAAGTCTGGGCCTTTTATAATTTGATTTATTTCCTCAAAAGTTACATCGGTATTTTTAAGGTAAGCAATACTAGCATCAATGACCTCTCCTAAATTATGAGGTAAAATGTTAGTCGCCATACCAACGGCTATACCACCTGCACCGTTGACAAGTAGGTTTGGATATTTTGCAGGAAGAACAGATGGCTCACTTTCAGTTTCATCATAATTAGGTCTGAAGTCGACTGTTTCTTTTTCTATATCTTCTAGAAGGAAACTAGCAATTTTTGCCATTCTAACTTCCGTGTATCTCATTGCAGCAGCCCTATCACCGTCCATTGATCCAAAATTACCTTGACCATCTAATAGTGGCACGCTCATTGAGAAGTCTTGGGCAAGTCTGACCAACCCATCATAAACAGCTTGATCTCCATGCGGATGGTATTTACCAATAACATCACCGACAACTCGAGCACTCTTTCTATGTTGTTTATTCCACTCATAGCCTGACTCATGCATTGCATATAAAATCCGTCTATGAACTGGTTTTAGTCCGTCTCTAACATCGGGTAATGCCCTGCTAACGATTACGCTCATAGCGTAATCGAGGTAAGAATTTTGCATTTCTGTATCGATTAATATGGGGATTACAGATTGCTCTTTACCTGTTTTAAGATCTTCATTTTGATCCTTGGAATCAGTCAATTCTATTACCTATTGAAGCGCTAAAAATCCCTAAAAAATAGGAAAAATAAGCACGATTTTGTTATAAAAATTAATAAGATTATATCAGAAATTTGCCCAGTTTTCGATTGAAAAAAGTAGACTTAAAAGGGTATTTCGTCGTCTATATCAAGGTCAGGTGGAGCACTGTCTCCCATGTCTTGATTTATATCTGAACCCATATCTGGAATTGAATCGCCGCCTCCTGAGTTCCTTGAGTCAAGCATGGTAAGTGTGCCATTATAGTTTCCAAGAACTATTTCAGTCGGATATTTTTCAACTCCACTCTGATCTGTAGTTTTTTCTTTTTTCTCGCCTGTAGCCTTGTCTTTCCATGACTCGGATGTAGCTAAGCTAAGTTGGGCAAGCCTTTTTCCATCTTGAGTCTGACGAATTACGGGATCTGCTCCAAGATTACCTATTAGCATTACTTTATTTAAACTAGCAGCCATATACTGTAATTTATCCAGATATTGATGCACTGTACATACAAAAATCCCTATTTTGCTGTTTATGCACAGGTTATCTTTAAATCAGGAGTGTTAAGATTAATTAATTCTTATGAGTAAGACAATTTCTGTACAAGGAGCTCGTGAGCATAATTTAAAAAATGTTAACGTCAAAATACCCCGTGAGAAGCTGACAATAATAACTGGTTTGTCTGGCTCAGGTAAATCTTCCCTTGCTTTTGATACTATTTATGCTGAAGGTCAAAGAAGATACGTTGAGAGCTTATCAGCTTATGCAAGACAGTTTTTGCAAATGATGCAAAAACCAAATGTTGATTTAATAGAAGGGTTAAGTCCCGCAATTTCCATCGAACAAAAAACAACATCAAAAAATCCTAGGTCAACAGTTGGTACTGTTACTGAGGTATATGATTATCTTCGTCTTCTTTTTGCGAGAGTTGGAATACCCTATTCTCCTGCAACAGGATTACCCATTAAAAGTCAGACAGTGACCCAAATAGTTGATCGAATAAAAGAAAGAGAAATAGGTTCAAAGTTTCTAATATTGTCTCCAATTATCAGAGGAAGAAAAGGTGAGTACAAAAAGGAATTACAAGAATTGCACAAGAAAGGTTTTCAAAGAGTAAAGATTGATGGGGAATTATACGAATTCGACTCTTTACCTGAAATTGATAAAAAAAAGAAACATGACATCGAGGTTGTAGTAGACCGTATCGTACTAAACGATGAAATAGGTAACAGGTTAGCGGATAGTGTCGAAACTGCCCTCAATTTAAGTGATGGATTGGTGATCGTTGAAAACTTCGAAATGAAAAATGGTAAAGTAGATAATGAACTATTTTCATCAAAATTTGCTTGTCCTGTATCCGGTTTCACAATTGACGAAATTGAACCAAGGTTATTTTCTTTTAATAATCCTTATGGAGCGTGTGAAGAGTGTGATGGAATTGGTACCGATTTATCAATTGATCCTAATTTAGTTGTTCCAAATAAAAACCTTTCAATAAATGAGGACGCACTTGCTCCTTGGCCAGTCTCAAGATACGGGTATTTTAGAAATATATTAAAGGTTGTAGCTAGAAAATATAAATTTTCACTTGATACACCCTGGAAATCATTGGGAAAAAAAATTCAAAACATAGTTCTTTATGGGTCTGGTGAAACAGAATTAAAATTTACTTATGATGACGGTTATGAATATGAAAGACCTTTCGAAGGAGTAATCAATAATCTTGAGCGCAGATATCTAGAGACAGAAAGTGATTGGATGCGTGGAAGAATTGAGAGATACCAGAGTGAAGTAAGATGTCATGCATGCAATGGTTTTAGACTTAAAGAGACTGCATTGGCTGTAAAGATAGACAAGCTGCACATAGGTGAAGTATGCGACAAATCTATTAAAGAACTTGTTATTTGGTTTCAGAAACTTGAAAAAAAATTAACAAAAAAAGAAAAAGAAATTGCATTTAGAATTCTTAAGGAACTCAATGAAAGGATACTTTTTTTAAATAATGTAGGTCTTGAATATCTAACTCTTTCAAGAGGTTCGGGTAGTTTATCAGGTGGTGAGTCACAACGTATTCGTCTTGCATCACAAATTGGATCAGGTTTGACAGGAGTTCTCTATGTGCTAGACGAACCCTCGATTGGCTTGCATCAGCGTGATAATGAAAGATTGCTAAAAACTCTTAAAAGATTAAGAGATCTTGGAAATACAGTTATTGTCGTTGAGCATGATGAAGAGGCAATCACGACAGCTGATCATGTAGTTGACTTGGGACCGGCTGCTGGCGTAAATGGCGGAAGAGTAGTTGCTGAGGGTAATGTTACTAAAATTAAAAAAAATCAAAATAGCATAACTGGTCAATACTTATCTGGTAAACTAAAAATTGAAATACCTAGCAATAGAAGAAAAGCGCTAAATAATAAATATATAGAAATTATAAAAGCTGAGGGCAATAATCTTAAAAATGTCGACTGCGAAATTCCTCTTGGAACACTTACTTGTATTACCGGAGTTTCTGGTAGCGGTAAATCAACTTTAACAATTAATACGCTTTTTAAGTCAGTCGCACAAACGTTGAACGGATCAAGGTACACACCTGCAAAGCACAAGGAAATAAAAGGTCTTCAAGAGCTTGATAAAGTTATAGATATTGACCAATCTCCAATTGGAAGGACCCCAAGATCAAATCCTGCAACTTATACCGGAGCCTTCACTTTTATAAGAGACTGGTTTACCGGTTTGCCAGAATCAAAAGCCAGAGGTTATAAAGCTGGAAGATTTTCATTTAATGTTAAGGGCGGTAGATGTGAAGCTTGTGAAGGTGATGGTGTAATTAAGATAGAGATGCACTTTCTTCCTGATGTATATGTCACTTGCGATGAATGTGAGGGCAAAAGATACAACAGAGAAACGCTTGAAATTAAGTACAAAGATAAGAGTATTGCAGATATTTTAGATATGACAGTTGAAGAAGGATGTTCTTTTTTTGAAGCAATCCCAATGATTAAAAAGAAACTTGATACACTTCAAAATGTAGGGCTTGGTTATATAAAAATTGGTCAGCAAGCTACTACTTTATCGGGTGGTGAAGCGCAAAGAATTAAACTTTCAAAAGAACTTTCAAAAAGAGCTACAGGTAAAACCTTGTACATACTTGATGAGCCAACTACGGGACTTCATGTCCATGACATTAAGAAACTACTCGAGGTACTCCAAATTTTAGTAGATCAAGGTAACACTGTTGTTGTGATAGAGCATAATTTAGACGTCATAAAAACAGCTGATTGGATCATTGACTTGGGCCCGGAAGGGGGTGACGGTGGCGGTGAAATAATAGGAAGCGGTTCACCAGAAGATATTGCAAAACTCAAAAAAAGTTATACAGGACAGTATTTAAATAAAATCCTCAAATAGTCACATAAATATTTTACACACACGCATAAAACATGCTATGAATCGTTAATGGCATCAATATTACAATCATTGCAAAGAACAGTCATTCTTGGAACTTTGTTGGCAATTCTTTTGCTCATTATGGTTACAGGCCACTATGGTGGCTTTGACCAACTATATTGGGCCTCACTCTCGAGATTTCTTCACGTCATATCTGGAGTCATGTGGATTGGCCTCCTCTATTACTTTAATTTCGTACAGATTCCAAATATGCCAAATATTCCTGATGAGCAAAAACCAGCGATAGGAAAAGTTATTGCCCCTGCGGCTCTTTTCTGGTTCAGATGGGCTGCTTTGGCAACATTGATTACAGGTCTTACAACTCTAGCTCTTTATTATGGACATGAGGGATCAGTCAATGCTCTTACATTTACATTGGCTTATGGATTTAATGGTAAAGAACTTACAATAGGAATTGGTATGTGGCTTGCTATCATTATGGCTTATAATGTATGGATGGTTATTTGGCCAAATCAAAAGAAAGCATTGGGAATTGTTGAAGTTGATGCAGATACAAAAGCAAAATCAGCTAGGACAGCAATGCTATTCTCAAGAACAAACACCGTGCTTTCCATTCCTATGCTGTTAGCAATGGTAGTTGCACAAAATCTTTACTAAATTATCTAGTTGAGTCTACTGCTGACGTCGTATTCCACTCACGTTTTACATCAAGGTATCTCAGTAATGGCGCTGCTACAAAAATTGATGAATATGTTCCAACTATAACTCCCCAAATCATTGCAAACGTAAACCCTTTAATCACTTCACCTCCAAAAATGAATAACGATAACAAAGCTAAAAGCGTAGTCACAGAAGTTACGATTGTTCTTGATAAAGTATCGTTAATTGACAAATTTAATAAATCTGTAATTTCTTTTGAACGGTACTTACGTAAGTTTTCTCTGACCCTATCGTACACAACAACTGTATCGTTCATAGAGTATCCAACAATAGTAAGTATTGCAGCAATGATGGGTAAATTGAACTCTAATTGAGTTATACAAAAAACACCTATGGTTAATATGACGTCATGAACAAGCGCCAGAACTGCTCCAAGTGAAAACTGCCATTCAAACCTAAACCAAATGTAAACAAGCATTGCAAATACAGCGACAAAAATTGCTATAGCACCAGATTGTATTAATTCTCCACTAACCTTAGGCCCTACAACCTCAGTTCTTCTAAAATTAATATCGGTTGAAAGATAAGACCCTAAGCTATCTTTTACTATTTGAACAACATCTTGTTGAACTTGATCTCCACCTAGTTGTTGCTCTACTCTAATTAGTAAATTTTTACTTGATCCAAATTCTTGAACTTGAACGTCCCCTAATTCAAGAGTATTTAAGTTATCTCTTAAACCAGAAATTTCTATTTCTTGAGATGTTTCGATTTCAATAAGTGTACCACCCTTAAAATCAATTCCAAAATTCAATCCATTTACAAAAAAAGCCCCTATTGAAAGAAATATCAATATTGCAGAAAGAATAAAGGTAATTACCCTTACTTTTAAAAAATTAATTTGTGTTCCAGATATATTAAGCATTTTTACTTAGACCTACAAAATTTGGCTTTAATCTTTTAGCGTTGAATGAAATTAGTAACCTTGTAAAAGTAAAGGCAGTGAAAACTGATGTAAAGATTCCAATAGCCAATGTAATAGAGAAACCTCTCACTGGCCCCGAAGCCATAAAAAATAATATTATTGCAGCAATCAATGTTGTTATATTTGCATCTAATATAGTTGATAAAGCTCTTTTATACCCGTTTTCAACAGCATTCATCATATTCGATCCATTTCTAATTTCTTCTTTTACTCTCTCAAAAATTAGAACATTTGCATCCACAGCCATTCCAATTGTTAATATTATTCCAGCGATACCAGGTAATGTTAGAGTTGCTTGAAACAAAGATAAAACGCCAAGGACCATAAATAAGTTTATAATTAATGCTATATCTGCAAGCAGGCCAAAATATCTATAGACAAATATCATAAAAATAATGACAGCAATAAAACCAATTATTGCTGCAAATTGACCCGCTTCAATTGAGTCAGCGCCAAGATCAGGTCCAACTGACCTTTCTTCTAAAATAATTAGTGGGGCAGGTAAAGCACCAGCTCGCAAAAGAATAGCAAGATCATTTGCTTCTTCTGAGTCAAAACCACCAGAAATCTGACCAGAACCACCCAAAATAGCTTCCCTTATTACTGGCGCACTTATTACTTTATTATCAAGTACAATCGCAAAAGGTTTGCCCACATTTTGCTGTGTAACCCTTCCAAACTTTGTTGCACCTATACGATCAAACCTAAAAGATACAATTGGTTCATTTG
>LULQ01001187.1_pt1 | contig 11156 bp, 12 predicted proteins | sample 728091 | NCBI WGS metagenome assembly LULQ01 (sample SAMN03860285, study PRJNA289734) | marine metagenome | biome: seawater column; feature: ocean; material: water; isolation source: Red Sea water column Station 149 - depth 10m | place: Saudi Arabia: Red Sea | collected 2011-10-15 | depth 10 m
TAGCAGACATTGGTTTAGTGCCATTAGACTCTAAGTTGTATAAAACAACTAGAACTAATGCTACGAAGCTAGTTGCTATGGGTAATTAATTATTCCTCAGTTAACAAATGATTAAAAAGGGGGTCTTTTTAGACCCCTTTTTTTTAAAAAAAGAGTAAAGTCCTCACTTAAGGAGATTCTGTGAACTTAATATTATTTACATTTATTGTTCTTCTAGGTTTCACAAGCTATTATTTTGGACGCAAAAAAGCATATACAATTCAATCTACAAAAAAAAGATTAACCGCATTACCACAATTTTATGGTTATTATCTTGCAATCTGGTGTGCAATACCAGCCTTTATAATTTTTTCATTATGGGCAATTTTTGAGCCCACAATTGTAAAACTATTAATCTTAAGTGATTATTCAAATCAAGGTTATCTTGATGATGAATTAAATTTATTATACGAAAAATCAAAAGCATTGTCTCGAGGGCAATTCACTGGAGAAATTACACCTTTTATTGAAGCTTCAGCTGAAAAATATTTAAGTCTTCGATCAATAGCTCAAAGTTCAAAAGTTGTTATAGTATTATCTGCAATTATTGCCTCTGTTGCTTATGCGTATAAAAGAATTTCATCTAATTCTAGAACAAGAGAACCAGTTGAAAAATTTTTGAACGCAGTTTTATTTACAGCTTCTTTAGCTGCAATATTAACTACTGTTGGAATAGTTTTCTCACTTATATTTCAAACTATAGATTTTTTTAAAGTAATTCCATTATTTGATTTTGTCTTTGGAACTCACTGGTATCCAGCAAAAGCTTTTGTTAGAGATTCTTCTGAGGCTTTAGATCCGACAATGTATTCAGATACTTTTGGAGCAGTCCCTATTTTTGCAGGTACTTTTTTTATTGCATTTATTGCTATGTGCGTTGCTATCCCAATTGGATTAATGAGTGGAATTTATTTAGCTGAATATGCATCAACTAAAGTTAGACAATATGCAAAACCATTAATTGAAATTTTAGCTGGTATACCAACAGTTGTTTATGGTTTTTTTGCTGCCCTAACTGTTGGACCATTTTTGAAAGAATTAGGAACTTCAATGGGTCTTGAAGTTTCAGCTGAAAGTGCTTTAGCAGCAGGAGGGGTAATGGGTATTATGATTATACCATTTATTTCAAGTTTAAGTGACGATGTAATTACAAGTGTGCCTCAAAGTTTAAGAGATGGAAGTTACGCTATGGGAGCAACTAAATCAGAAACAATTAAGAGAGTTATTTTTCCCGCGGCATTGCCGGGGATAGTTGGATCTATTTTACTTGGTGTTTCAAGAGCTATTGGAGAAACAATGATAGTTGTTATGGCCTCTGGTTTAGCTGCTAATTTAACTTTAAATCCTTTAGAGTCTACTTCAACGATTACAGCTCAAATTGTAGTTATTCTAATTGGTGACCAAGCTTTTGGCGACCCAAAAACGCAAGCTGCTTTTGCTTTAGGTATGTCATTATTTTTAGTAACACTTTGTTTAAATATTGTGGCCTTGAGAGTAGTTAAAAAATATAGAGAAAAATATGAATAAAAATAAAGAACAATTATTAAATAAAAGATATAAAGCTGAACAGCGATTTCGCTTATACGGTCTGAGTGCAATTTTTATGGCACTTTTATTTTTAACAATCTTTATTTTTAAAATTTTTTCAACTGGCTATTCAGCTTTTCAAAAAACATGGCTTATTGTTCCAGTAACTTTCGATGCTGAATTAATGATGTTAGACCAAAATCCTTCTAAAGAAGATTTACAGGACGCTGATTATTACGATATAGCATTAAAATCAATGGCTGATTTAGATCCAAACGCCAATGAAGATCAAGAAAATGAATTGAAGAGAATGGTGTCTTATTTTTTTGAAAAAGAAATTAAAAATGAACTTTTAAATGACCCTAATTTAATAGGAAAAACAAAGGAAGTTTATCTAACTGCTTCAGATGATTTAGACCAAGTCTTTAAAGGAAATTATCCAAGAGATTTACCTGAAGACCAAAGAAGAGTAAGCGATTATCAATTAAAAATTTTTGATCAACTTGTTGCAAATGGTAAGGTTGAAAGTAAATTTAATATAAGTTTTTTTACAAATGCTGACTCAAGAGAAGCTGAGCTAGCTGGAATAGCAAGTTCATTTATGGGCTCAATTTTTTCTATACTTGTTTGTTTAATGATAGCTTTTCCTGTTGCGGTTCTAGCTGCAATCTATCTTGAAGAATTTGCCCCTAAAAATAGATTTACTGATTTTATTGAAGTTAATATAAACAACTTAGCAGCGGTTCCATCTATAGTTTTTGGTCTATTAGGGTTAGGAGTTTTATTGGCTATATTTCAATTACCAAGGTCTACCCCATTAGTTGGAGGTATCACTTTGTCCTTAATGACCCTACCAACAATAATTATAGCTGCTAGAGCATCTTTAAAAGCAGTTCCACCAAGTATAAGAGAGGCAGCACTTGCTATGGGAGCAAGTCGAATGCAAACCACAATGCATCATACAGTTCCTCTTTCTATGCCTGGCACGTTATCAGGAACAATAATTGGTTTAGCTCAAGCTTTAGGAGAAACTGCACCCTTAATTTTAATTGGAATGGTTGCTTTTGTTAACACGATACCTGGATCACCCATGGATCCTGCTGCAAGCTTACCAGTTCAAATTTATATTTGGGCTGAAAGTGCTGAAAGGGGATTTGTAGAAAAAGTTTCGGCATGTATAATGGTCTTACTTGGCTTTTTAATAATAATGAATTTATTTGCCCAAATAATAAGACATAAGTTTGAGAAAAAATGGAGTTAAAATGATAAAGATTAAAGCAAAAGATGTTGATGTTTTTTATGGAAAAAAACAAGCGCTCTTTAATATAAGTTTAGATATTGAGGAAAATCAAGTAACGGCATTAATTGGTCCATCTGGTTGTGGTAAATCAACTTTCCTAAGATGTCTTAATAGAATGAATGATGTAATTGATATCTGTAGTGTTAAAGGAGAAATTTTAATTAATGATTTTAATATCAATGATAAAAGTTGTGATGTCGTAAGACTAAGAGAAAAAATTGGTATGGTTTTTCAAAAACCCAATCCTTTCCCAAAAACTTTATATGAAAATGTATCTTACGGTCCAACAATTCATGGTATGGCTCAATCAAAACAAGAAATGGATGAAATTGTTGAAACTAGTTTGAAAAAGGCTGCACTATGGGAAGAGGTAAAAGATAGGTTGCATGAACCTGGAACTGGATTATCTGGAGGACAACAGCAAAGACTTTGTATTGCTAGAGCGATTTCTGTAAGACCTGAAGTTATATTAATGGATGAACCTTGTTCAGCATTAGATCCAATAGCAACAGCACAAATTGAAGAATTGATTGATGAGTTAAAAAAAGAGCACACAATAATAATTGTAACTCATTCTATGGCTCAAGCCGCAAGATTATATAACAGGGAGGTTTGGATAATGTCTGAAGCACCACATACAGTCAAATCTTACGAAGAAGAACTAAAAAATCTTAATGCTAATATAATTAAAATGGGAAGTGCATGTGAAGATTCTTTAGGTAAAGCAATTCAAGCCATTACAACAAGAGATAATAATATTGCAGAAGCTGTTATTCAAGAAGATGAAAAAATAGATAAATATGAGACTTTAATTGAACAGCAAGTTGTGAATTTAATTGCTTTAAGACAACCTATGGCAATTGATTTAAGAGAGACAGTAACGGCTTTGAAAATGTCTTCAGATTTAGAAAGAATAGGTGATTTAGCAAAAAATATATCCAAGAGAACACTTTTGCTTAACGAAAATCTTCCAAAGAACTTGGTAGACTCATTGAATAGAGTATCTACCAATGTTCAAAAACAATTAAAATCAACATTAGATGCTTATCTAGAAAGATCTGCGCCAATGGCAGTAAATGTTTGGGAAGGTGATGAGCAAATAGATGATCTAACAAATCTTTGTATGCAAGAAGTTATAAAATATCTTAAAGAAAATGAAAAAAATTTAGAAGATGGAACCCATTTATTGTTTGTAACTAAAAACATAGAGCGTATTGGTGATCATACTACAAATGTTGCAGAACAAGTTTATTATTTAGTTAAAGGCGAATATTTAGAAGGTGATAGACCCAAGGGAACAGAGCCAATTGTAACCGGAGAAAAATGATTTATGTCAGCTCATGTTTTCATAGCTGAAGATGAAGCATCAATTGTTAGTTTGTTAAAGTACAATCTTGAAAAAGAAGGTTATAAAGTCAGTCATTCAGAAAATGGAGAAGATGCTCTTAAACAAATAAAATTAAAACAGCCAGATTTAATATTAATGGATTGGATGTTACCAGAATTATCTGGTGTTGAAATTTGTAAAAACTTAAAAAAAGATAATAAGTTTAATGATATTCCTGTCATTATGTTAACTGCAAAAGGGGAGGAAGAAGACAAATTAAAAGCATTTGATACAGGTGCAGATGATTATGTAACTAAACCTTTTAGTCAAAAAGAATTGAATGCTAGAATTAAATCTTTATTGAGAAGATCTAAACCTCAATCATCATCAGACATTGTAGAATTTACTGATTTAAAAATAGATCGGATTACAAAAAGAGTTTATAGAAAAGATAAAGAAATTACTTTGGGTCCAACTGAATTTAAACTCTTAGATTTTTTTATCAAAAATCCAAAAAGAGTTTATTCAAGAGAACAACTCTTAAACAATGTTTGGGGAGAAAATATATATGTTGAGTCTAGAACAGTTGATGTTCATATTAGAAGATTAAGACAAGCAATTAACATACAAAATACAAAACCTTTAATTAGAACAGTAAGATCAGCTGGTTATTCTTTAGAATCTTGAAGATCTTTGGGTCTTATAAATTTTTTTAATACTCCCTTTTTCTCAACTTCATTCCAGGATTTAATATCAAACTCAATTTTTGCAAATGCTGCTGTTGGGAATTTATAATTCATTAGTTTAAAATTATTCGTATTATGATTTTTTGTAAGATTTCGTACTAAATTTTTCACTGATGGTTCATGGTTTATAATCAAAATTGATTTATATTCACTGGATATTTCTTTAATTTTTTTTACAATTGCATTCTCATCAACTAAATATAAATCTTTTGAAAAATTAACTTTTTTTGGCTTATTAATTTTCTTGGATAAAATTTGAAAAGTTTTTTTTGTTCTTTTTGATGATGAAATTAATGCATAATCAAATTCAAATTTTTTTTTAACAAAAAATTCACAAATCATTTTTGCATTTTTCTTGCCTCTTTTAGTAAGTGGTCTATCAAAATCATTAATACTTAAATCATCCCAACTAGATTTTGCGTGTCTCATGACGTATAATTGATACATAAAATCTAAATATATGACTGCTTTAAAAAAACAACATAAAGAAGAGTTGAAATCTAAATATATAAATAGAGAGCTTTCTTGGTTAAAATTCAACGATAGAGTACTTTTAGAGGCGCAAAATATCGAAAATCCTCTTTATGAAAGAGTAAAGTTTTTATCAATTGCTGGGTCTAATCTAGATGAATTTTTTATGGTCCGTGTAGCTGGGTTATATAGTCAAATAAAACAAGAAGTTGACTCACTAAGCTCTGATGGTTTGACACCTGAAGAGCAAATGGATGAGGTAGTGCTTGAAACTAAGAATCTATTAAAAAAACAGAACAAAATTTTTATTCAACTGATTATGGAATTAAAAAAAAATAATATCAATTTAGTTAAACCAGTTAATTTAAATACTAAGGATAAAAAAAAACTTTTAGAAATATTTAAAGAAGAGATTTACCCTTTATTAACACCATCAGCAATTGATCCTGCACATCCATTTCCATTTATAATCAATCAAGGAAGAGCAATTGTAATGAAGTTAAGAAAAAAAAATAAAAAAAGGATTTTAAACTCAATAATAGTAATACCAAAAGCATTATCTAGATTTATTGAAATTGAGTCTTCAAAAAATCATAAGAAATTTGTGATTCTAGATGATGTAATAAGTTTTTTTGCTAATGAAATTTTTCCAGATCATGATTTAGAAAAGAAAATGATTTTTAGAGTAATAAGAGACAGCGATGTAGAGATTCAAGAGGAAGCAGAAGATTTGGTTAGATCTTTTGAATTGGCTTTAAAAAGACGTAGAACGGGTGATATTGTTCGTTTAGAGGTTCTTGAAAATAGTGATAACGAATTGATAAGATTTATAACTAATAAATTAGATATAAATCCTGACTATATTTATGATGTTGCTGGCCTTGTTGGAATTCAAGATATAGATCAAATATGTAAAGTAAAAAATCCAAAATTAAGATTTAAACATTTTACACCTAGAGAAGTTGAAAGATTAAAAGAATATAATGATAATTTTTTTGAAACTATTAAAAAGAAAGATTTAGTTGTTCATCATCCTTTTGAAACATTTGACTCAGTAATTGAATTTTTAAACCAAGCAGCAAATGATAAAAAAGTTATAGCTATAAAACAAACTCTATATAGAACAACTCTAGACTCACCTATTGTTAAAGCTTTAATAACAGCTGCAGAAAACGGAAAAACAGTTACCGCTTTAATTGAAATTAAAGCTAGATTTGATGAGGAAGCTAATATTCAACTATCAAGAAGTTTAGAAAAAGTAGGTGTTCAAATTGTTTATGGTTTTGCTAAATATAAAACTCATGCAAAATCATCATTAGTTTTAAGAAGAGAACAGGGTAAAATACAAACTTATTTTCATTTAGGAACTGGCAATTATCATCCAGTAAATGCTAAAATTTATACTGATTTGTCTTTATTTAGTTGTGATAAGAAAATGGCATCAGATGTTGAAAAGTTTTTCAATTATGTAACAGGATACGCAAAACCAAAAAATTTAAATAAAATTTCTATTTCGCCAGTAAATATGAGGCAAACCTTAAATGAAAATATTGATGCTGAAATTAAAAATTCTAAAAATGGAAAATTTGCAGCTATTTGGGCAAAAATGAACTCTTTAGTAGATCCAGAAATTATTGATAAATTTTATGAAGCTTCGAATGCTGGTGTAAAAATTCATTTATTTGTAAGGGGTGTTTGTTGTTTAAGACCAGGAGTAAAAGATAGATCAGAAAACATATTTGTAAAAAGTATCATAGGAAGATTTTTAGAGCATTCTAGAATTTACTGCTTTAGTAATGGTACAAAAAAAATGCCTAATAGAAATGCAAAAGTATATATTTCGTCAGCTGATTTAATGCCGAGAAATTTAAATCGAAGGGTAGAACTTCTAGTCCCAATTGAAAATGAGACTGTTCATGAACAGATCTTAGATCAAATAATGTTGGCAAATTATCTTGATACTAATCAGAGCTGGGAACTTGAAGCTGATGGTAATTATAAAAAAATTAAATATAGTAAGAGCGATTCCTTTTCAGCTCATGAATATTTTATGAATAATCCGAGCTTATCTGGAAGAGGTAAAGCTAAACTAAGAATGCAGCCTAAACAACTGCACTTAAGATTGATTAAAAGTGGAAGTAATTAAAAGTAAAAATAGTTTAAAATTAAATCAGGCTAAATTAGCTATAATAGACATTGGATCAAACTCTATAAGAATGCTAATTTATGAAGATTTCAGTTCTTCTCGTGTGCCTTTTTTTAATGAAAAAGCAGTTTGTGAACTTGGAAAAAATTTAGATAAATCATATTATCTGGTGAAGAAGAAGCTGAATGCTCAGCTGAGGGAGTAAAAATAGGCTTTGAAAATGTCAATGGATTAGTTGCTGATCTTGGAGGTGGAAGTTTAGAATTAGCTCGAGTTGAAAATAATATAGTTACTAATAAAACCTCATTACCTATTGGAGTTTTAAGATTATTAAATAATCCTATAGTTAAAAAAAGAAATTTAGCAAAATATATCAAAAAATTATTAAGAGAAGAAAAATGGCTTTCAAAAAAGAAATTTAATAATCTATATTTAGTTGGAGGTACCTGGCGAGCATTATTTAAATTACATCTTTTTCAAAATAATCATCCGGTACATATAATTCATCAATATAGTATTGATAACAATGTTTTATCTAAGTTTGTTGAAAAAATTTCATCTTTTAATAAATCTAAACTTAAAACAGTTGAGTATATTTCAAAATCTAGAACAGCGTATTTACCTTATAGTTGCATTATACTTGATGAAATTATGAGAGTTACAAATCCAAGAAATATAATTTGTTCTATAAGCGGTTTGCGTGAAGGTTCTTTATCAATTGACTATTTTAAAGATGTAAAAGAATCAGAAATTTTTCATAAAGCACTTGAGAATATTGCAAAAAAAAGAGGTGATCTAGGATCGAACTATAAAAAATATTATGATTTTATTCAGCCAGTTTTTGAAGGCAATGAACATTTTAATAAGAAATTATTATATCTGGCATGTGTATTAAGTCATATGGATTGGGGATTAGGAGCATTTCAAAAAGCTGAATTGGTATTTCAAGAAACAATAAATACTCCTTTACTTAGATTGACTCATAAAGAAAGAATACAATTAGCTTTGTCATGTTATTGGCGGTACTGTAGTATCAAGTATAATCCAAAGATGGAGTATCTAACTTTTTTAAATAATAATGAAATTTTTTCAAGCAAACAAGTTGGAGCAGCATTGAGATTTTCACAATCATTGACCTCGATATCTACGATATTTCTTGAAGAGTTTAAATTGTATAAAAGAGGTAATGCTGTATTTTTAAAAATTCCATCACAACATCAAGAAATAATCTCAAAACAAGTTACTAAAAGATTTAAAGCTCTTGCTAGAGAATTATTTTTAGAACCAAGAGTAATTTACTCAAATAATTCAAGATAAATTAAATTTAATTCTATTTTTAATTGAGTGATATTTTTTTGTAACATTATTTTAATTTAAATTCATTTAACTTTAACAATAAGTAAATAATTTTGTAATTTAGTTTATGTATAAAGCACCATCAAAGTTTAAATATTCATTATTTCTTCCCCTGTTTAAATTTTGTTGATTAACTACTTTCTTCCTTCTCTTAAATGAGAAGGGAGAAAGACGATTTGGAATTAATTATTTATAGATGCAGGAGACTGCTCTGCATTTTTCTTAGCAAGCTTTTTTGCTTTTTTTTCTGCAACCTTTTTTTCTAGACCAGCAATTTTAATATTAAGGCTTGATAATTTTTTTTCTTTTGCTGTAATTTTATTTTTAAGTTTGTCTATTGATTTTAATATCTTTGTTTTTTTCTTTTCATTTTTTTTTAGTTTTTTTCTCATTACTGCCTCCGAATTATTTAATATTTGATTTAATCATATAATCCTTAAATAAAAAAGATATTTTGATACAACCTTTAGTTTATAGTTTTTTAAGAACTGTTATTAAATAAAAAAACATTGCTATATGAGAACTATTATTGAATTTTTGATTTAATATTAATTTAAATATCTCTCTTTGATTAAAAAGATGAATTCTAATACCTTGTTCTGGTTTCGAAATTTTAATTAAGTCTTCTGTGTAATAACCAGTAATTTTAGTAGTTAGTCTTCCAGGTTCATTATAAAAAGTTATTATTTTACTCAATTTTGATCTTGATCTATATCCTGTTTCTTCTCTTAATTCCTTATATGCTGATTGCAGAGTTGTTTCCTTTTTTTCCACTATGCCAGAAGGAAACTCGTAATTAATTTTATTAATTGGAACTCTTTTTTGGGAAACTACTACATATTTGTCTTTAATCTTAGGTATTACTAATGAAAGATTAGAAGTTTTAAGATAATGATAAAACTCTTTTTTTTTAAATTTTTTGTTAATTAAACTTATTCGATTGGTAAGTTTTATATTTTTCAATTTTTTTCTAAAAATAACTTTTTAACAATAAGTACAGCAATTAACATTCCAATAAGCTCAGCTAAAATATAATAAGGAGTATTTAAATAACTAATACCAGTAAAAGACTCTGTAAATGTTCTAGCAATAGCAACAGCTGGATTTGCAAAAGAGGTTGAGGAAGTAAACCAATAACCTGCAGTAATGTAAAGCCCAACACTAGCAGCAACAGCAATTTTACCTGACTTCATTGAACCAAAAATTATTGTTATAAGCCCTAATGTTGCTATTACCTCAGATGTGAATATGTAAATCCCATCTCTTGACTTAGTAGATAATTCATAAATCTCATGTTCAAAAAAGAAATTAGCTAAACCAACACCAATTAAGCAACCAACTAATTGAGCAATGATATAGTAGGGTAATAGTTTCTTTTTTAATTTGCCTGTTATTGCCATTGCGATACTTACAAATGGATTAAAGTGAGCTCCTGATACATCAGCAAAAACTGTAATAAGCACAAATAAACCTGCTCCTGTTGCTATAGTATTAGCTATTAACATCACAGCAACATCATTAGTTAAGTTTTCAGCCATTAAACCTGAACCAACAATAATCATTACTAAAAAACAACTGCCTAATAATTCAGCAAGAAAATAGCGGCTTTTATTTTTCATAAAGCAGTTCCTTTATTCTTTTATGAATATTATTGTAAACTTTTTCTATTATTTCATCTTTTTTATTTAAGTCGTTTGTTTCATTAAGTAATTTAACAGGATCCTCTATATCCCAATGAATTATCTGATCTTTATTTGGCCAAATAGGACAATCTGATCTTTATTTGGCCAAATAGGACAGACTTCGTTATTGGCATTATTACAAACTGTAATCACATAATCCATTTTAATTTGACCATTAATAAACTCATTAAAATTTTTAGATCTATAATTTGAAAGATCATAATGTTTTGATAATAAATAATTCTTCACATCTTCATTTACTTTTCCTGTAGGATCACTTCCGGCACTAAAACCCTTAAACATATCTTTATACTCGTTATTTATTATACTTTCAGCAATAATACTTCTTGCTGAATTACCTGTGCATACAAATAAAATATTCTTCATTTAAAAAATAATCTTATAAATTCCAATAACAAATAATGGAATTTGTAATCCAAAGTTTGTTAGTATCGCTTTATCTTTGCTCATAAATCCAGCTATAGTCCATCCAACAACTCCTAATCCATGAAAATATATATTTAATGGATATATATTTAAATTTGTAAGAAGTATTCCTACT
>LULQ01001070.1_pt1 | contig 11064 bp, 10 predicted proteins | sample 728091 | NCBI WGS metagenome assembly LULQ01 (sample SAMN03860285, study PRJNA289734) | marine metagenome | biome: seawater column; feature: ocean; material: water; isolation source: Red Sea water column Station 149 - depth 10m | place: Saudi Arabia: Red Sea | collected 2011-10-15 | depth 10 m
GCCCGCCACCGAGCCGGCCGCCGCCAGACGCGCGTGCCGGTCCGCGAGGTCGGTGGCGACGGCGTCGTCGGTGCGCACGGCGTCGCTGCGCCAGAACCCGTTGGCGACCCCGGTGGCGACGACCAGGACGTCGTACCCGAGCTCGCGCGGCGACCCGTCGGCCCCCGCCACCGAGACCGTCCGCGCCGCGAGGTCGGAGGACACCAATCGGCCGTGCACGACGTCGACCCGGTCCAGCCGCCGGAACGAGCGGTACGGGATGCGGTAGTCCCGCGACCAGGCGTCGGGCCTCGTCAGCCGCAGTCCCAGCTCCTGGCCGCTCACCAGCCCGGTGGTCGGCGACACCCCGGTGACCGAGACACCGCGGCGCACCATCGCGCGGCGGGCCAGCGCCCCCGCGCACAGCACGCCGGTGTCGCCGAGACCGGCGACCAGCACCCGGGTCACGGCGAACCCACCCGGCTCACGACCGACTGCTCACGATCGACTGCTCACGACCGACGGGGCGGTCGCGGCAGCAGCATCGGCACGCGGTCGATGACGTCCTGGTAGCCCGGACGCCGCTCGAGGCTGCGCTGCTCCATCATCGGGATCGAGGCGCCCAGGAACATCGCGGTCATCCCGACGACGCCGATGACCTGCCACCACCAGGCACCCGGCAGCGCGGAGAGGCCGAAGAGCAGCAGCGAGAACCACATCAGGATCTCGCCGAGGTAGTTGGGGTGCCGCGACCAGGCCCACAGCCCGGTGACCAGCGACTCCCCCGGCTGCTTGGTGCGGGCGAAGCGGTGCTGCTGGGTGTCGGCCACCAGCTGCAGCAGCACCGCACCGACACCGACGACCAGCGCGACCACGTCGAGCCAGCCCCACGCGCGCTCCGAGCGCGTCACGGCGTAGACCGGCAGCATCGCGGCGAAGACCTGCAGCGTCGGGAAGACGTGGATGGCCATCAGGTCCACGGGCAGCTCGACCGTCGGGTTCTTCTCGCGCAGCATCGGGTAGCGCCAGTCCTCGTGGTGCAGCCCCGGCCAGGAGTAGACCCAGTTGGCGGTCAGGCGGATCGCCCACAGCCAGAGCACGACCGAGAGCAGCGCGAAGCGCACCCCGTCGGCGCCCGGCTCGCGCTCCAGCCACCAGTAGACCGCCAGCAGCGGCGGGATCACCGACCAGTAGGCGTCGTAGCACGAGGAGTTGTGCACGATCCGGCTCCCGGCGAAGACCACCGCGGTGGCCACCAGGTCGGCGATCAGGGCGTCGAGCCAGAGGTACGCCGTGTCCGGCCCGAGGTAGAGCCAGGCGGCCGCCGCAGCGACCGCGACGACGTACAGCCCGGTGACGATGGCGAGGGAGGCGCTGCGGCTGCGGGGCGCCGTGGTGGTGTCGGTCACCCCCGAAGTAGAACGTGTTTCACTTCGCTCGTCCAGCGGTTCGCACGGAACGACGCCCCTCGAGCCTCACACGTCACACGCGCCACGCGGCCCACCTCCCCGGATCGGGCCCTCGCGCTTGCGACGATGCCCTGCGTGACTGAGCCGACCCCCTGGACCCCGACCAGTCGCCGTACCCTCGGGAAGGCGGCCGTGGCCGCCACCGTCGCCGTCGGAGCGGTGGGCGCCGCCGTGCGCCTGTCGCAGGACGACGACCCGAAGCTGCGCCCCGGTGGCGCCCTGGCCCTCTCCGCCGACGACGGCTCGGACGTCGCCGCGCTCGAGACCGGGCTGCGCCTGCAGGAGCGGTCCAGCGGCGTGCTGCAGTCCGAGGCCCTGCCCACCTCGACCTACTCCATGGCGGCGGTGACCTGGGCGCGGCCCGAGGACCGCCCCGAGGTGCTCGTCCGGGCACGGAGGAGCGACGGCTGGAGCGACTGGACCCGCCTGCCCGTCGTGGAGGACCGACCCGACGACGACCCCGCGGTGCGCACCGGCACGGCTGCCTGGTGGTTCGGCCCCAGCGACGCGGTCCAGGTGCGGCTCTCCCGCGGCCCCGCGCCGAAGGGGATGCGGCTGGTGCTGCTGCACCCCGCCTCCCGCCCCGACGACGAGCTCTCCCCCCGCACCGCCGCGCGCCGCTCCACCGGCACGCCGAAGGCGCCGCGGCCCGACATCCGCACGCGCAAGCAGTGGGGTGCCGACGAGTCGTGGCGCGACGGCAGCCCGCGCACGAACCGGACGATCGAGCAGGTCCACGTCCACCACACCGTCAGCGGCAACACCTACTCCCGCAAGGAGACCGCGGCGCTGATCCGCGGCATGTACCGCTACCACACCAAGTCCCTGGGGTGGTCCGACATCGGCTACAACTTCCTCGTCGACCGCTTCGGTCGGATCTGGGAGGGCCGCGCCGGCGGGATCGCCCAGCCGGTGCGCGGCGCCCACACCCTCGGCTTCAACGACACCTCGATGGGCGTCTCGGTCATCGGCAACTTCGAGCAGGCCGCACCCACCGAGGCGATCATCGACGCGCTCGGCGCGCTGGCGGCGTGGAAGCTCGACGCCTACGACCGCCGCCCTCGCGGGAAGACGACGGTGGAGTCCACCGGTAGCGACAAGTACGCCGCCGGCCGGATGGCCACCCTGCGCGTCATCGACGGGCACCGCGACACCAACGACACCGCCTGCCCCGGCTCGAAGCTCTACGCCCGGCTCGACGACGTCCGCGACCGCGCCCACCGCGTCATCAAGGCCTCGCGGGCCGGCCGGCCGGTGGACGAGCCCGAGGAGCCGGAGGTGGTGGGCGTGGTCGAGCCCGCCCGGGTCGGCGGCGTGGCCAAGCCCGGCAAGGGCCTGAAGGTCCTCAAGGGCCGCTACGACCCCGACGGCGCCCGCTCGAGCTACCAGTGGCTGCGCGACGGCGACCCGATCGCCGGAGAGACCGCGTGGCGCTACCGCCTCGGCCAGGCCGACCTCGGGCGCCGGATCGCCGTGCAGGTGACCACGCGCTCGGGCTCGCGCACCCCGGCGCTGGAGGTGACGCCCGCCCGCCGGGTCACCTCGCCGGTCGTCCTCGAGGTCAACGCCCGCCGCACCCGCGGCGTGGTCCGGGCCAAGATCCGGCTGCGCAGCCCCGAGGGCATCGATCGTGAGCCCACCGGCACCGTCACCGTCTCCATCGGCAACCGCACCGAGCAGGTCCGGGTCCGCGACCTGGGCAAGCCTGTGTGGTTCGGTCGCGGCAAGAAGCTGGCCAAGTCCGCGACCCGCCTGGTCGTGCGCTACGAGGGCGACGCCGCGTTCCGGCCCGCCGAGCGGACGCTCGACCTGCCCCCCAGGCAGCGCTGAGCGGACCTCAGGCCCCGACCGGGGTGCAGCAGCCGCTCGGCTCGCCGTCGTACGCCGCTCCCACGCCGCAGACGCCGGTCTCGGGGAGCACCAGCTCGACGCGGGAGGCCGCCTCGTGGTCGCCGGCGACCTCGGCGACGACCGAGCGCACCTGCTCGTAGCCGGTCAGCGCGAGGAACGACGGCGCCCGGCCGTAGGACTTCATGCCGACCAGGTAGAGCCCGCCCTCGGGCTGGCGCAGCAGGGCGGCGCCGTGCGGGCTGACGGTGCCGCAGGAGTGGAACGCGGGGTGGATCTCCGGCGCCAGGTCGCGCGGGGCCGACAGCTCGCCGTCGAGGTCGAGGTGCACCTGCGCGAGCCACGAGTGATCGGGGCGGAACCCCGTCACCGCGACCACCCGGTCGACGACCACGCGCCGACCGTCCTGCGCCACGAGCGTGGTCCGCGCCCCGTCCTGCTCGAGCGCAGCGGTGCGGAAGCCCGTCACCACGTCGACGTACGCCGACGCCGCGGCCGCTCGCGCGCGGGATCCGAGCGCGCCGCGACCGGGCAGCTCGTCGGCCCCCTCGCCGCCGAAGACGCCATCGGCGTCGTGGCGTCGCAGCAGCCAGGTCACCCGGGTGCCGGACGCCTCCTCCGCGAGCGCGGCCAGCTCGACCACGGCCTGGTGCGCCGAGGCCCCGGACCCGACGACGGCGACGTGCCGGCCGGCGTACTGCTCCCGCACCTGCGGGTCCGCGAGGTCCGGCACCCGGTAGGCGACGTCGGCGCCGCGCTCCCCCGGCGCCGGCCAGCCGTCGGCCCCGGCCGGCGCGGGGTCGCCCCAGGTGCCCGAGGCGTCGACCACCGCGGCGGCGGTGAGCACCTCCTCGCCCCCGTCGCTCGTGCGCACGTGCACCGCGAACGGCACCTCCTCGCGGTCCTGGGCGACGAGCCGGTCCCGGCCCAGCCGCGCGAGCCCGACCACCTCGCCGCCCACCCGCAGCACGGCCCCGCGGTCGACGAGCGCCTCGGCGAGCGGACGGAGGTAGGCCTCGACCCACTCCCGGCCCGTGGGGGCGGCCCCGCCGGCCGGCCGCACCCAGCCGGTCGGCTCGAGCAGCCGGGCGGCGGCGTCGTCGACCAGCTCCGACCACGGGGAGAACAGCCGCACGTGCCCCCACTCCAGGACGGCGGCGCCCACGGTGGGTCCGCCCTCGAGCACGGTGACGGGCAGGCCACGCTCCACGGCGTGGGCAGCCGCGGCGAGCCCGACGGGCCCGGCACCGACGATCACGAGCGGCTGGTCGGGGGTGGGCGTGAGGGACATGGCGGACACCTTCCGGATTCATCGATCACTGTCGATAGAAGACCCTAGACCATCCATCGAAACTGGTCGATGAATGGTCTAGGCTGGTGCCGTGACCCAGACGGCTCCCGTGCCCCAGGCCAGCACGCCCCTCTCCCCCGACGACGCCGCGACGTATGCCGAGTGGTTCGCCGTGCTCGCCGATCCCACCCGCGTGCGGGTGCTGCACGATGTCGGTCAACGCCGCCTGCTGCACCGGGCTGCCGCACGCGGCCGACGTCGTCATGGGCACCCTCACCACCCGGCCCTGCTGCCCCGGCGACGTCCCCGCGGACGTCACGACCCGCGCGATGACCGACGCGGACCTGCCGCGCGTGCGGGAGATCTACGCCGAGGGCATCGCCACCCGGCAGGCCACCTTCGAGACCGAGGCTCCCTCGGTCAAGGCGCTGCGGGAGAAGTGGCTTCCCGGCCACCGCTGGGTCGCCGAGCTCACCGAGGCTCCCGGGGAGGTCGTCGGCTGGACCGGTGTCACGCCCGTCTCCAGCCGCACCTGCTACTCCGGGGTCGGCGAGACGTCGGTGTACGTCGCCGCGCAGGCCCGCGGCCGCGGGGTCGGCCGGGCGCTGCTGCAGCGCCAGGTCACCGAGGCCGACGCCGCCGGCCTGTGGACGCTGCAGACCTCGATCTTCCCCGAGAACCGCGCCAGCCTTGCCCTGCACCGCAGCGCCGGCTACGTCACGCTCGCGGTCCGCTCCCGCATCGCCCAGCTCGACGGCGAGTGGCGCGACACGGTGCTGATGGAGCGCCGCAGCACGTGCTGCTGAGCGGGTCTCCGACCGGGGCCCTGAGCGGGTCCCTGCCTGAGACCGTCGACGTCTGCGTCGTCGGCGGCGGGCAGTCCGCGCTGGCGCTCGCCTTCCACCTGCGCCGGGCCGAGCGCCGGCGCACCGGCACCCCGCTGACGGTGGTGCTGCTCGACGCCCGCGCGGCGCCCGGGGGCGCGTGGCAGGACGCCTGGCCGAGCCTGCGGCTCTTCTCCCCCGCCGGCTACAGCTCGTTGCCCGGCCGACTGATGCCGCGTCCGCCTGGTGACGAGCCGCCCGACGCGGCGCACGTCGTGGACTACCTCGCCGACTACGAGCAGCGCTACGACGTCGACGTGCGTCGACCGGTGCGCGTGAGGGCCGTCGAGCGCGCCGACGACGGCCTGCTGGTCCGCACCGACCACGGCGACGTGCGCGCCCGGGCGGTCGTCTCGGCCACCGGCACGTGGGACCGCCCCCTGTGGCCCACGGTCCCGGACGCCGACGGGTTCGAGGGCCAGGTGCTGCACGTCCACGACTACCGCGGGCCCGAGCCGTTCGCCGGCGAGCGGGTGCTGGTCGTGGGCGGCGGCAACTCCGGCGCCCAGGTCGCCGCGGACCTGCTCGGCACCGCCGCCGCGGTCATGAAACGTCCATCGGCATTGGCGATGGCGGACCAGAAGGCGACAAGCGAAATCATCGGAAGATAGGGGAAGGTTATCCTGGCAAGACTGACGGCGGCGGCCATCCGGTCCGGCGTCTCGGCAAAACCGGGGGCCAGCACCCCGATGATCGACGGCATGAAAATTTCGCCGAGGATCACCAGCGCCACCAGCACCAGCGCCAATGTCGGGGTCGGCCGCGGCGGTCGCCGCCGACGTGGTCGCCACCCTCGACCGCGCGCCGGGCGGCTAGTCGCGGGGCCCGGGGACCGTGGTGTCGTCGAGGAAGCAGTAAGCCCAGGTCTCGCCGGGCTCGGCGGAGGCCATCAGCGGGTGGTCGGTGGCACGGTGGTGGGCCGTGGCGTGCCGGCCCGGCGAGGAGTCGCAGCACCCGACGTGCCCGCAGCTCAGGCACATCCGCAGGTGGACCCACCCCTCACCGTCCCGCAGGCACTCCTCGCACCCCGCGGTCCCCGGCTGCACCGGCACCGAGGCCGCGCCGTGCGGGCAGGCGTCGGAGGGCCAGCGGTAGTGCACGAGCCGGGACACGTCCGGCTGCGCTCCCGAGCCGTCGCCCACCCGGGCGCCCACCACCTCGGCGAGGTGGCGCCGCCCGGCGACGGCGGGGTCGACGACGTGGTCCACCCCGGCGGCCGCGAGGTCCTCGAGGTCGACGCCGGTCGCGCGCACCACGACCGGGACGTCACTCTGGCCGCGCACCATGACCGCGACCCGGGCGGCCTCCTCGGCGTCGTGCTCGGCGACGACGACCAGTCGGGCCCGGGCCAGGCCGGCCTCCTCGAGCACGTGCGCCCGCATCGCGTCCCCGCGTACGACGGTGAGCCCCGCGGCCTCGGCCGCGGCCGCCCCGCCGGGGTTGAGCGTTGTCATCACGACCGGCACGCCCCGTGCACGCAGGTCGGTCCCGATGGCGATGGAGTCGGCGCCCCACCCGAGCATCAGCACGTGTCCCTCGACCTCGTGTGCGGCTGCCGGGGTGGACTCCTCCGCGGACGGGCCGGTGGCGGTGCCGCCGCGCGGGAGCAGCCTCGTGCCGAGCGACCCGAACGCCGGCGTGAGCATCATCAGCAGCACGGTGGTCGCGACGAACACCTGTGACCCGTCCTCGCCCTCCCCGAGCGGGCTGAGCCCGGCACCCTCGCCGACGGTCAGCAGCACGAAGGAGAACTCCCCGACCTGCCCGAGCAGCAGCCCGGCGGCGACCGCCTGACGCCACCCCACGCGCAGTGGGGCGAGGGCCGCGGCCGTGGTGAGGGTCTTCACGACCAGGACGACGACGGCGACCGCGAGCACGAGCGGCAGGTTGGCCAGGAGGAACCCGACGTCGAGCAGCATCCCGACGGAGACGAAGAAGATCGCGCTGAACAACACCTGCAGCGGCAGGATCTCCGAGAGCGCGTGCGTGCTGTGCCGGCTCTCGCTGACCACCAGCCCGGCCAGGAAGGCGCCGAGCGAGACGCTGACGCCGGCCAGCGCGGTGAGGTAGGCGGTGCCGAAGCAGATGGCCACGACGGCCAGCAGGAAGACCTCGGGCGAGCAGAGCGCGGCGACGCGTTCGAGCACCTTGGGCATCACCCGCCGCGCGACGACGAGGACGACCCCGACCACGGCGACGGCGATCCCGAGCGCTTCCAGCAGGGCGCCGGTGCCACCCTCGGCCTCGGTGCCCAGCAGCGGGACCACCAGCACCATGGCCACGACGGCGAGGTCCTGGAGGACCAGGGTGGCCAGCGCGAGCTGACCGCGGGTGCTGCTGGTGCCGCCGGTGTCGGCCAGCAGCTTGAGGACGATCGCGGTCGAGGACAGCGCCAGCAGGAAGCCGGTGAACAGCCCGACCTTCCAGTCCCGCCCCAGCGCCACCGTCACCGCGAGCCCGGCCGCCGTCGCAAGCACGACCTGGGACCCGCCGCCGAAGACGACCCAGCGCCACACACGCGCCAGGCGCTCGAGGGAGAACTCGATGCCGATCGTGAACAGCAGCAGGATCACGCCGATCTCCGCCGCCGCGTCGACCGCCTCGGTCGAGGAGACCAGGCCGAGCTGGGCGGGCCCGATGAGCACCCCTGCCAGCAGGAAGCCCACGATCGGCAGCACCCGGACCCGGACGCTGAGGTAGCCGACGACCGCCGCCGCCAGCACCAGGGCCGCGGTGGCGGTGAGGTAGCGCGGCACGCCCTCGGACGAGGCCAGGACGAGCAGGTCTGCGTTCACAGGGCGAAACCTAGCCGGGTGGGTCCGACCGCTCAGGCCAGCACGGAGTGCGGCAGCTGCAGGTCGGGCACCAGCTCGGTGAGCATCGCGCGCACCCGCCCGTCGATGTCGGCGACGATGCCGCGGACGGTCTCGGGGTCCTGGCCGCCGGGGTCCTCCACCGGCCAGTCGACGTACTTCACGCCGGGGACGTAGGGGCCGCCGGGGACGTAGGGGCACTCCTCGCCGCAGCCGAGGGTGATCGCCATCGTGGAGGCCGCCACGGTCTCGTGGGTGAGGTGCTTGGGGTGCTCCTTGCTGGTGTCCAGGCCCAGCGACTCCAGCACGTCGGCCACCTCGGGGTGGATGTGCTCGCCGGGCTGGGTGCCGGCCGACAGCGCCCGGACCCGTCCCTGGGCGTAGTGCTCGGTCAGCACGCGGCCGATCACGGAGCGGCCGCCGTTGCGGACGCAGGCGAAGACGACCTGCGGGACGTCGGTCTGGGTGGTGGTCATGAGGTTTCCTCTCGGGACGGGACGACGACGTCGCCCAGGCTGGTGTCGCCCGGGGCGCCGAGCTGCGGGTGGAGCCAGTGCACGAAGGCCACTGCCAGGACGGCGCCGACGAGCTGGGCGAGCACGAACGGCGGCACCGAGGCCGGTGCGATCCCCGCGAAGGTGTCGGAGAAGACCCGCCCCACGGTGACGGCGGGGTTGGCGAAGGACGTCGAGGAGGTGAACCAGTAGGCGGCGCCGATGTAGAAGCCGACGGCGGGGGCCGACAGCCCGCCGCGACCGGTGCGGGCGAGGGCGAAGATCAGCGTCACCAGACCCGCGGTGGCGACCACCTCGGAGAGCCACAGGTGCCCGGCGGAGCGGTCGGTGGAGGCCAGCTCGGTGACCGGCACCTCGAACATCAGGTTCGCGACCACGGCACCGGCGACGCCACCGACCACCTGGGCCGCGGAGTAGGCGCCCACCTCGGCACCGGTCAGCGCACCGGAGGCGCGTCCTCCCCCGGCCAGGCGCCCCATCAGCCAGTCAGCGAAGGACACCGCGGGGTTGAAGTGGGCCCCGGAGGTCGGGCCGAAGACCCAGATCAGGGCGGTGAGGCCGAAGACCGTGGCGGTGGAGTTGGCCAGCAGCTGCAGGCCGACGTCGTCGGAGAGGCGCTGGGCCATGATGCCGCTGCCGACGACGACGGCCACGAGCGAGGCGGTCCCGACGAGCTCGGCGGCGAGGCGGCGGCCCAGGTCGGGGCGGGCGTCCGGACTGCTCATGCGGGTTCCTTCACGGGTCGGAGTCGGTGGATGCGGCGCTCGAGCTCGTCCACGGCGGTCTCGAAGGCGTCGCCCCCGAGCGGGACGGGGTCGGGGACCGACCAGTGCAGGGTCGACCCCTCCAGGGAGCCGGTCACGGCACCGGCGGCGAGCTCCTCGTGGGCGGCGTCGCAGACGGTGACGACGAGCGCGTCGTCGAGGTCGCCGGGCACCAGGCCGACGGGGCGCTCGGCGAGCTGCAGCCCCCGGCGTACGGCGACGTCGACCGCGCCGGGGTCGACCCGTTCGGCGGGGTGGGTGCCGGCGGCGCGGGCGGGTGGCACACCGTCGCCCCGGTGGCTGTTCCAGATCGCGGCGGCCAGCTGGGAGCGCGCGGAGTTGCCGGTGCAGACGAACAGCAGGTTCACCGCCCCCGCCCACGGGGCCTCCGCGTCGGCATCCCCGTCCACACCGGCCTGCTCCGCTGCCGCCTCGTCGACGAGCCGCACGTAGGACCGGCGCCGGTCGGCCTCGGAGCGTCTCCGCTCCACGACCCCGGCGCGCTCGAGCACCGCGAGGTGGTGGGCGAGCAGGTTGGAGCCCAGGCCGAGCCGCTCGGCGATCTCGCGCGGCGAGGCGTCCTGGGCGGCGAGGAGGTCGACGACAGCCAGTCGCGTCACGTCCGCGAGCGCGGCGTGCCTCGCGGCGCGGGACTCGAGGCTGCTCACAACCAGTAGATTGTCACTCAACAGTCATTGAGTCAATTCACGTTGAGTCAACGGCAGGTGACGGTCCCGTGTTGCCTCCGCGTGACCCGGTGCGGAGAACGTGTCGTGTTGTTGCCGAGACGTGGTGCAGCGGTGGTGTCCACGGGGCCTGGGCGAGACCCGCGCCCGAGCAGAGTTCTCCACATCACCGGCGCCGCACCAGGCGGCGCCCCACCTCCCCAGGAGCACACCATGGCCGCCAACCGCCGCAAGGTCCTCGTCCCCCTCGCCACCCTCATGGTCGCCGGCGCCGTCGCCGTCGGCTCGGGCGCCAGCTTCACCTCGACGACCGCCTCGACCACCGCCGTCTCCTCCGGCAACGTCACCCACGTCAACGACGTGACCAGCCTCGACATCACCAACATCAAGGACGGCGACGTCATCACCGGCTCGGTGACCATCACCAACACCGGCACCATCGACTCGACCCTCACCCTGGCCGAGACCGGCTCCTCCTCGACCTTCGTCGACGGCGACCTCGACCTGCGCCTGACCCAGGACGGCGAGACCCTCTACGACGGCACCTTCGGCGAGCTCGGCGAGGTCCTCGACCTCGGCGCCCTGCCGGTGGGCGACACCGCCACCGTCGTCTTCACCGTCACGCTGACCGAGTCCACCGACAACACCAACGAGGGCAAGTCCGCCTCGGCGTCCTTCCAGTGGGTCTCCACCCAGGTCGAGGGCGAGGCGCTGGACTTCCTGACCGGCCTCAACCCGGCGCTGCTCTTCGGCCAGGGCGACTGACCCTCCGTCGCAGACCACACCTGGGGAGATCCCCCGTCCGGCGACAGCGC
>LULQ01000460.1_pt1 | contig 11026 bp, 9 predicted proteins | sample 728091 | NCBI WGS metagenome assembly LULQ01 (sample SAMN03860285, study PRJNA289734) | marine metagenome | biome: seawater column; feature: ocean; material: water; isolation source: Red Sea water column Station 149 - depth 10m | place: Saudi Arabia: Red Sea | collected 2011-10-15 | depth 10 m
AAATCTTGATTTGAAATTCCATCAATGAACTGATTTGGATTGAAATCTGGTAAAGATACCATGGAAACTATTGCACCTGTATTTACATCAATAACAATTGATGCACTTCTAATCACTTCATCCTTTGTATCTTCATTTTCATTTGCAAGTTCTATTCCCTGTAAAAGAGATTCTTTTACGACCTTTTGGGTTTCAATATTTAGTGATATAGATATATCATTACCTTTTTGTGGAGGTGTGAACTCTAATATTTCACTTCCCTTAAAAATAATTTCCCCTGGAATACCAGTTAATGTATTTTCGTAATATTTTTCAAGACCGTTTTTACCAACTTGTAATGAATTTTTGGTATGTGGAAATTCTTCAAAATCATCAGAGGTAGGCTTTCCAACATATCCAATTACGTGAGATGTTAAATTGTCATAATTATATTTCCTGATTGGAAAATCAAAGATTTCAAATGCATCCAACTCTAAAAGTTTCTGTCGCTCAAGTGCAGAAAAGGTAGATATATTTCCAACAATTTCAAGATTATTCCTGTTTATAAATAGTTTGTTAAAGTCATCTTGATCTAAATCAGGAAAATTATATTGTATAAACTGTTCATAAATCTCAATATTATTGTCATCAATTTTCCTTAAATTTAGAAAAAGATGAGGTTCCATAGAAGATGTCGCTAATCTTTCATTTTGGTCATCAAAAATATCTCCTCTTGGTGCTGTTATATAAAATGTATCAGTAGTTTGGTTGTCTATTGCACTTAATGCCGTATCCCTTGATAAAACTTGTAAATCAAAAAGAAAAGAAACTATGTATATAAAGAAGCCAATTAAAAATAATGCAAAGAGGTTATATCTTTTGTTTAAGAACATTTTTACCTATGGTAATGTTCAAAATTCTAAATAAAAAGTAATTGACCAAAGATGAAACCAATATTTGATATAAAAACTCAGGATTTAGATATTCCAATGAATATGTAAATTTATAAATAAAGATTCCTACTGTAAATGTAGCAAGGTCCAGATATGTATTATTTTGTTGGTTTGCAACTATGAAGTTCATCAAAATCATTGTTATTAAAAATTTAGCACTTGAAAATCCTAGAATATTTGAAGAATATAGTGCGTCGTAATAAATACCAGCAACCAAAAATACAGATATGTAAAAATTAGAAAATCTTCGAGTTGAAATTACAAACATTCCAATGAAAAATGGCATTATTAAAAAATAGTCAAAATTTAAAACTGTATTAATTATTAACTCAATAAACAACAAGAAAACAAAAGCAATAATTGATAGTAGATTTCTAAGGTAAATCATTGGTCTTAACTATATAAATATCAGTAAAGGTAAAACTTATTTCTTCTATATCTATATTTGAAGATATTTTATTGTCATCAACTGTGATTTTTGCATCAGATAAAGATACAATGGGGAATCTTCCTGGCTGATCAAATATAGAAGCCGTAAATATAAAGTCAATATTTGCGGTTAATTCATTTACTGATGTTGTGTATACCGACAATTGGCTTCCATTGTTTTGTATTAAATATTCATTTCCAAACCTATCTAAACCTGGCATTGAAAAATCGACATCGTCTAAAAAAACAATTTCAGAGTGGTTTTGAAAAATTTTATCAACGAATCCTACTACAAAGCCTTCTTCATTGATAACAATGTCGTTCTTTTCAAAGTTTTTATCATAACCTCCTGATACGAGATATTTATTTTCATTATTTTTAATGAATGCTGTAGTTTTTATATAAAAATAATTTGTGGAATCAACAGATTCGATAAGATTTTTGTTAGCATCTAGTTCCTCTTTTAAGAGATCATTTTCTATTTTAAGTTTTCTTAACTCTAAAACTTCATTCTTTAGACGTATGTTTTCATTTATCAAATTATTTCTTGTTTGGAACAATTCAGTATCAAAAAATTCCAAATAATCTGGAAAATTTACGCTTGAAGGAATCAGAAAATTCATTCTTTTTGAGATAGTTGAGGATATTTCTTGGTTTGAAAAAAAGTCCAAAACCATGATAGAAAAGGAAAACAATATAAAAATAACGTAGATTATGTAATTTCTTACTCTAAGATTGCCATCTTTCATATTTAGTTAGGTTTTGGAGATGATTTGAGTACGGAATTGTAATCATCAAATCTCTCTAAACATATACCTGAACCAACAACGACTGTACTTAGTGGATCTTCTGTCATATTAATTGGAATACCAAGTTCTTCTGCTATCTTCCTGTCCAATTGCTTTAAGAGTGATCCTCCCCCAGTTAACCATGCACCATATTTATCTATATCTGAAACTAACGCAGGTGGAGTTTGGGAAAGAGACATTCTTACTGCCTCAATAATATCTTGAACCACTGGACTTAGTGCATTTCTAACATCTGAGGCCTCTAATAGAACTTGTTTTGGGACACCTTTTACAATATCTCGACCCGTTACTGTAACTTGTGGCTCTTTGTCGTATTGATAAGCAGATCCGATTGCATGCTTTAGAGATTCTGCAATTCCCTCATCCACCAACATAGAATGTTCTGTTCTTAACCATTCAATGAGTCTATCGGTCATATCCTCTCCACCAACTCTCACGGAGTTAGCGTTTACTATGTCTCCCATTGAAATAACAGCAATTTCTGTTGTTCCTCCACCAATGTCAATTACCATATTTCCAAAAGGTTCATAAATTTGTAGACCTGCACCTATTGCAGCTGCCATTGGCTCTTCAACGGTATAAACTTCAGATTCTGCCATTTCGATTTCTGAAATCACACCATCTCTTAGAGGTTTAATTAATTTTATTGAATCGGGGACCCGACCCACTAAGTTTTTTGCCTCTTCCCCAACAGTAAGGATTGAGCCATCCTCTTTATTTACAGCAATCAACGTAGGTTCATCAACCATCACTCCAACGCCTTTGACGTATATCAAAGTGTTGGCAGTTCCTAAATCAATAGCGATATCGTTGCCACCAAAAAGCGATCTTCTTAAATTAATTCCAGCCATGTATATCTAGATTAATAGACTGAATAATCAAATTAAATAGAAATTTAATTGTTAAAGAAAAGGCCTAATTCTCTCTCAGCACTCTCTTCAGAATCAGAACCATGCACTACATTTTCTTCTAGTTTGGTTGCAAAATCTGCTCTTATAGTCCCTGGGTCTGCGTCAGCTGGATTTGTGGCGCCCATTATTCTACGAACTTCACTTACAGCATTTTCTCCTTCAACTTCCATGGCTACAACTGGGCCACTTGTTATGAAGGAAACTAAATCTTGGAAGAATGGTTTATCTTTGTGTTCACCATAGTGCTGCTCAGCAAGATCTGTAGTTATAGTCATCATTTTCATTTTTGTTATTTTAAATCCCTCTTGCTCAACGCGGTCAATTACCTGTCCAACAATATTTCTTTTTACACCATCTGGTTTTACCATAAAGAAAGTTTTCATGAATATTCCTTTTTGTATTTACCAACTAAATATAAACTTCCTGTCAATATAGATGGATTCTTTGATGTATAAAAATCATCAACGTTTGCTACCTTATAGGTAAGTCCATTTTCATTAAAGTAATTCTCAAAATCTGATGTTTTAGTTTGCTCAAAGAATGAATCATTTTCAATAAGATAAATTTGATTAAAATTCTTTGCGAAAATTTTATTCATAAATTCATTAGTATTTTTTCCTTTTTTCATTCCAATGTATATATCAAAATCACCTATTTTATGGTTCTCCTCTATAAAACTAACTAATGTCTCAAAGCTTGAAGCATTATGGGCTCCATCAATAATTTTTATAGGATTTTTTGAAACTTCTTCAAACCTCCCTGGAACTTTGGGATAGCTTTCTACAGTACTAGTTTTGTCTTCATCAAAATTTGTAATGATTGATTCAAATATTTTTAATGCTGTTCCAAAATTAAGATTCATCTTGTTTTGGCTTTCTAAATCATTCAAATATATATCTTTATCAGTTAAATCAAACTTATCATGCACGTAAGTTTTATGAACTTCATATAAATTAGGATCACCAAAAATAATACGTTTTGGATTGTCTGATATTTGGATTTTTTGATAGAAAATCTCTTCTAACGATTCACCTAACAAATCCATATGGTCGTAATTAACATTAGTAATACAGACTGTATCTACATTTAGTATCGAGGTCGTGTCATATAATCCACCAATACCTGCCTCCACAATAAAATAATCAGCTTTACTTTCTAAAAATAATTTACAACTTGTAAGAAAAAGTGTCTCGAAATATGCTAGTTCAATGTTATTTTCAGATTCAAATTGTTTTAAATCATCCATGTACAATGAAATCTTTTCATCTGAAATTATTTCATTGTTTATCTTTATTCGCTCATTTACGTCAACCAAATGAGGAGAAGTAAATAAAACAGATGAGATATCATTCTTTGTGAAAATTTCATTTAAATAAAATGCGGAGGATGTTTTGCCATTAGTACCAACAATAGATATTGACTTTTCCTTTAAAATTTGAAGTTCATTACTTTCGAAAAAAGAAGCTAGGATTTCTAAATTTTTATTTCTTTTTCCTATTTTTGAATTTAGATATATCTTGAATTCATCAGACACTGAATTGATCCCGTGTCTGTTTTAGTAGCTCTATCTCGTTTTCAACTTCAATAACATTTTGTTTTTCTTTTTCAATTAATTCTTCTTTTGCATTTTTGATAAATTTTTCATTTTCTAATCTCGATCTAGAGACAGCTAGTGTTTTAGAGAGATCTTCAATTTTCTTGTCTAGCTTTTTAATTTCTACATCAATATCGATATAGTCTTCAGCTAGAAGATAAAATTCATAGTTTCCTGATTGAAAAACTATTTGTTTTTTATCTTTATCCTCTGGTGAATTAAGATTTAATTCTACATTGCCAATGTTTTCAAGCTGTTTTGTAAACCAAGGACCAACATCTTTACTTGAATTAAGTTTTAATATTTCTTTATTTTTTAATTGATAGGTAGCTTTGAAATTTCTTATTTGAGAAATAACTTCTTTCAAATTTTCAACGTCGTTAACCTCAGGGTTCAACTCTTTGCCTTCAACTTCAGGCCAAGTGTTGTTTATTAAAAGATCATCTTCAAAGGTTGACCAAATTTCTTCAGTTATGTGAGGCATTGCAGGATTCAATATTTTTATGCTTTTTAAAAATGTAGTTCTAAGTACAAACATAGTCTCATCTTTTGTTTTCTCATCATCAATTAGGTTTTTGGAAAACTCAAAATACCAATCAAACAAATCTGACCAGACAAAATTGTAAATTAGCTTATATGCATCTGATATTTTATATTTTTCAAATAATTCATTAAATTCAGCTAGGACTTCATCAAATCTAGAGGCAATCCATACGTTTTCGGGACAAGTTATTTCTTTAATTTCATCAGTTCTTTTTTCTTCTGGGGAGTACAAGTGAACAAACTTTGCAGCATTCCATAGTTTGTTTCCAAATTTCTTTGCAGCAATTGTCCACTCTTCGTCAAAAGGAACATCTTGTCCTGGAGCTGCTTTCTCTATTAATGAGAAGCGCAATGCATCTGCACCATGTTTTTCAGATAGCTCCAATGGATCAATTGTATTTTTTAAACTCTTAGACATTTTTCTACCTTTAGAATCTCTTACCAGCCCATGAATCAATATATCCTTGAATGGGACATCGTCATTAAAATTCAGACCCATCATTATCATTCTGGCTACCCAGAAAAAGATTATGTCAAAACCTGTTACTAATAATGAGGTTGGATAGTATTTATCTAAATCCGTACTTTCCTCTGGCCAACCTAGAGTGGAAAAGGGCCATAATGCTGATGAAAACCAAGTATCCAAAACATCTTTATCCTGCGATAGTTTCAAATCATCTGAGAGTTTATATTTTTCTCTAACCTCTGATTCAGTCGTAGCTACATAGATGTTTCCATCCTCGTCATACCATGCCGGAATCTGATGACCCCACCAAATTTGTCTAGAAATACACCAATCTTGTATGTTGTACATCCACTCAAAATAAGTTTTCTCCCAATTTTTTGGAATAAACTTCATATTTTCATTCTCAACTTCAGCGATACCTCTATCAGCCAATTCTTTTGTCTTTACAAACCATTGGTCGGTGATCATTGGTTCAAGTATGCTTTTTGATCTATCTCCTTTTGGTAATTGGATTACGTGATCATCAGCGGAGACAAGGAAGCCTAATTCAGATAACTCATTCACTATCTGGTCTCTTGCTTCAAATCTGTCTAAATTTTTATAATTTTCTGGCATAAAATCATCGTCAGACATTGTTCCATCTAACTTCATGCAAGATATGACTTCTAGATCATGTTTCAAGCCGATCTCATAATCATTAAAATCATGTGCAGGTGTTATCTTTACACATCCAGAACCAAATTCTTTATCTACATACTCATCGGCGATAATCGGAACCTCTCTATTTACGATTGGGATAATTGCTGTTTTTCCTATAAAGCTCTTATATCTTTCATCATCAGGGTTAACTGCAACGGCTGTATCAGCAAGAATAGTCTCTGGTCTGGTAGTAGCGATTGTAATAAATTCATCACCACATTTATATTTAACACTCCAGAGTTTGCCTGTTTGCTCCTCAAGATTGACCTCAAGGTCTGAGACTGCAGACATAAGTTTTGTATCCCAATTAACCATTCTCGAACCTTTATAAATAAACCCAGAGTCATATAGCGTTACAAAAACTTGTCTAACAGCTGCTGATAACCCTTCATCCATTGTGAATCTCTCCCTTGACCAATCACAACTCATACCTAGTTTCTTCATTTGCCCTGATATGTTTTCACCTGATTTTTCTTTCCACTCCCATACTTTTGAAATGAAATTCTCACGACCAACATCTTCTTTTGAAAGACCTTTTTCAGATAATTCATTTTCGACAAGTAGTTGTGTAATAATTCCTGCATGATCTGTTCCTGGAACCCACAATGTTTCAAATCCCTGAAGTCTTTTTATACGTACAATTACATCAATTATTGAATGTTCTAACGCATGACCCATATGCAATGAGCCAGTTACATTTGGAGGTGGTATTACAATCGAAAATTGTTTGTCAGACTCAACTGGTTTGAATTGATTTTTTAATTCCCACTCTGATTGCCATTTTTGTTCAATACTTAATGGCTCATATGAATCTTCAAGCATAGACTCAGGCTGGTTTAGAGTCTTTTTTGTCTTTGCTTTGTTTTAGAACCATCTTTGGTTGAATGTCATCAACAACATTTTCTTTATCAATAATGATTTTTTCAATATCTTTTCTTGATGGTGCTTCAAACATTTCATCAAGTAGTAATTTTTCAATTATTGATCTTAGACCTCTAGCTCCAGTTTTTCTTTCAAGAGCAAGTTCGGCCATTGCCTCAAGAGCATCATCTGTAAACGTAAGCTCTACATCGTCTAACTCAAAGATTTTTTTGAATTGTTTGGTAATTGCATTTTTTGGTTCTACAAGTATTTTGATTAATGCTTCTTTATCTAATTCATTAACACTTGTTACAACTGGAAGTCTTCCAATAAACTCTGGTATCAAACCATATCTTCTTAAATCTTTTGGCTCAACATTATCGAAAATTGTACTTTCATTGACCTTATCTTTATTGTTCAAGTTTGTGTTAAACCCTATAGAGTTGTCTCCAAGCCTTTTTCCAATTATCTGATCAAGTCCATCAAATGCTCCACCGACAATGAATAAGATATTTGTTGTATCAATTTGTAAATATTCTTGTTGAGGATGTTTTCTACCCCCTTGAGGAGGTACTTGTGCAGTGGTGCCTTCTAGAATTTTAAGTAAAGCTTGTTGTACGCCTTCTCCAGACACATCTCTTGTAATTGAAGGATTATCTGATTTTCTCGTGATTTTGTCTATTTCATCAATGTAGATTATCCCTTTTTCTGCCTTTTTAATATCAAAGTCTGCAGCTTGAATCAAAGTTAATAAGATGTTTTCAACGTCTTCACCAACATAACCAGCTTCAGTCAGCGTTGTAGCATCTGCGATTGCAAAAGGTACTTGAAGTATCTTTGCCAAAGTTTGGGCTAAAAGTGTCTTACCGCTTCCGGTAGGGCCAAGTATCAGTACATTAGATTTTTGGATTTCAAGATCATCATTCTTTTCATCATCTTTATAAATTCTCTTATAGTGGTTATAGACTGCAACAGATAAAGTTTTTTTAGCTTCAGATTGACCAATAACAAATTCATTTAAGGCATGGTTGATTTCTTTCGGTAGAGGTAAATGTGTCTCGCTTGTAGCTTCAAGGGTTTCGACTTTTTCTTCTTCAATAATTTCGACACAAAGCTCAATACACTCGTCACAAATGTAAACGCCTGGTCCGGCGATGAGTTTAATTACTTGTTTCTGTGATTTACCACAAAAACTACACTTTAACGGATCAGTTGATGATTCTTTACTAGCCATAACCTTACCCTGTTGTTATTTTTTGTCTGCTAACTCCCTTTGAGTTAGTACTTCATCTACTATACCGTATTCCAACGCTTCTTGCGCAGTCATCCAGAAATCTCTATCGGTATCAACAGCGATTTGTTCTATGTCTTTTTTGGTAAAATCTGCCAAAAGTCCATTTATTTGGTTTCTCATGTCTGTTATCAACTTTGCTTGGATTTCGATGTCTTTTGAGGTGCCTTCTGCCCCACCAGCTGGTTGATGTAACATAATTCTTGCATGTGGAAGTGAGTATCTTTTACCTGGGGTTCCACCAGCTAAAATCACAGCACCTGCTGAAGCAGCAAGTCCCATACAAACAGTTGCAACATCTGGCTTGATGTATTTCATTGTGTCATAGATTGCAAACAATGATGTAATCGATCCCCCTGGAGAGTTGATATATACGTAGATATCCTTCTCTGGATCTTCTGACTCTAAATGTAAAAGCTGTGCCATTATTAGATTTGCTACTCCATCATCAATTGGAGTGCCAAGAAATATAATTCTATCTTTTAAAAGCCTTGAATAAATATCGAAAGCTCTCTCGCCTCTATTTGTATTCTCAATAACTGTAGGTACAACATAATTTGAAGGCTCTTTTTTCATGTTATTCTTCCTCTCTTGTGTCTGTATCTTGATTGTACACATCTTGAAGATATACTTTTTCACCATTTTTGTCTACTGACGATCCTGACTTCAAAACATGAATCATTGCCTTATTTCTGAGGGATTCTGCTTCAAGATTAAGTCTGTGAGTGGTGTTTTCAACGTCGTCTTCGCTATCATGTGATTTCATATGTTCATCAATTACGGCGTTATCTTCATCTTCAAGCTTGATGTCTAAATCCTCAATAACTTTATCTAGTATGACGACCATGGTTAAGTTTCTTGTAGCTTGTTTATTTAAGTCTTCACGTAAAGTTTCCTCCGTAAGTCCAGTGACCTGAAAATAATCCTCTAACTTTATATTATTTTGTGCCAACTCGTTAATGAAGTTTTGAAGAATACTATCCATTTCTGCAACCACTAACTGTTCTGGTAAGTCAATTTTTGCTTCTTCAATGAGTTTGTTTGTTAATTCCGCTTGGTACTGGGAAGCTACTTGTCTTTTCTTAATCATCTCAATATTTTTCTCTAACTCTTCTTTTAGATTTTTAATATCATCAAACTCAGTAGTTTCTGAAACCCATTCATCTGTCAGGTCTGGAAGTATTTTTTCTCTTACTTCTTTTACGAGAACTGTAACCTCAACATTCTCCTCCCCTAGTTGTGGAAGATTTTCATTAAATTTTACGATTGCACCAGGAGATACTGCCTCCAATTTTGAATCAAGTTGAGCAGTCAAAGTGTTGGATCCAACTTCATAAAGATAATCTTGAAAGTTAAAATCTTTCAGATCATTGTTATTCTTTTTTGCAGAGATATTCACTAGCGCATAATCGCCTGATTGAACTGGTCTTTCAACTTTTGAAACTTCCGCAAACTGGGTTCTTACCCTGTCTATCTGATCGTCAAGTTCTTCTTCTGTTGGTTTTATAGACTCCACTTCAACTTCTTGTTCTAGTTTTGGAAGTTTAGATAATTTAGGCCAGAGAGTAATCAGAACATCAATTTCAAAGTTTTTTTCTTTCTTTTCAATTTTCTTAATTACTGGTCTTGTTGCTGGATTTATTTCTTCATCTTTTAGGATTGAAAACAATTTTTCTGGTAAGAATAGTTCTATTGCTTCTTCATTTATGGCATCTTCACCAACTTCTCTTGTGACGATATTTGGTGGTATTTTTCCGGGTCTAAAACCTTTTATTTTTAAATTCTTAGAAATTCTCTTTATTGCCTCGTCTTTATATTCTTCGAGGTCTTTATTGTCTACTTTTAGATCAAGTTCTTTCTCAAAATCACTCGTATTTTTTATTTTATATTTCAATTGTTCTCCTAAATAAGGTGGGTGACCGACGGGATTCGAACCCGCGACCTCCTGGACCACAACCAGGCGCTCTAACCAAACTGAGCTACGATCACCACGGCGCTCTCGATAGGACTCGAACCTATAACCTACAGATTAGAAGTCTGTTGCTCTATCCATTTGAGCTACGAGAGCCTCTTGAGCGGGTGAAGGGAATCGAACCCTCATAGCCAGCTTGGAAGGCTGGAGCTTTGCCATTAAGCTACACCCGCGCTAGTCGGGCTGGTGAGATTCGAACTCACGACCTCCTGCTCCCAAAGCAGGCGCTCTAGCCAAGCTGAGCCACAGCCCGCACGTCTAATTATTGTTCCATGATAACGCTTTTATGGAAACAATAAATCAAAAAATTTATAGTTAAGTAATATGAGTTAAGTTAATCTGTAAAAAGGGTCGCTAGCTCAATTGGCAGAGCAACGGACTCTTAATCCGCAGGTTCGGGGTTCAAGTCCCCGGCGACCCACGCGACATTTAGCGGATGTGGCGGAACTGGTAGACGCGCTAGATTTAGGATCTAGTGAGCTTTGCTCGTGGAGGTTCGAGTCCTCTCATCCGCACAAA
>LULQ01000300.1_pt1 | contig 11011 bp, 12 predicted proteins | sample 728091 | NCBI WGS metagenome assembly LULQ01 (sample SAMN03860285, study PRJNA289734) | marine metagenome | biome: seawater column; feature: ocean; material: water; isolation source: Red Sea water column Station 149 - depth 10m | place: Saudi Arabia: Red Sea | collected 2011-10-15 | depth 10 m
TGGGAGTCACTATGGGCGGCCGCGACCGGCCCGCCCACCGCTGTCACGACCTGACCACCCCGCCGCCGACGGCACAACCCGAGGACCCCGAAGTGGAAGGGCCGGCACCGGCCGGCAGCACACCCACGCCCACACTGCGAACCTCGTCGCGATCCACCAGAATCACCGATGACGAATCCTCACCGGTGGATCAGGGTTGAGCGAAAGCAGGAAGGCACGCCAGAAGACCTCGTCCTCGCTGTCACCGACGTCCAGGCCCAGGATCTCCCGCTCGCCAGTCGCGGTGACGCCGGTGGCCACGACCACTGCCATCGACACCACCTGGCCGCCCTTGCCGGGGGCGTTGCGCACGTGCAGGTAGGTGGCGTCGAGGTAGACGTAGGGGAACTCGACGTGGTCCAGAGTGCGGGTCCGGAACGCGCCGACCTGCTCATCAAGGCCAGCGCAGATCCGGGACACCTCGGACTTCGACACGCCCGTGCCGCCCATCGCCTCGACCAGGTCATCGACGCTGCGGGTCGAGATGCCGTGGACGTAGGCCTCCATCACCACCGCATAGAGCGCCTGGTCGATGCGGCGGCGGGGCTCGAGGATGATCGGGAAGAACGACCCCTTGCGCAGCTTGGGGATCCGCAGCTCGACGTCGCCGGCCTTCGTGGTCAACTGGCGCGGCCGGTGACCGTTGCGCTCGCCGCTGCGGTCCTCGGTGCGCTCATAGGGTGCCGCCCCGATCACCTGGATGGCTTCGAGCTCGATCAGCTCCTGGAGCGCGACGCGAACCGAATCGCGGATCAGATCCACGCCATCACCGGCACGGAACGCCTCGAGCAGCTCGGACAGGGCAGACTGGGGCAAGGCCATCGGTGGTTCTCCTTCAGTGCGTGACTTGGTCGTTTAACACCGAAGATCCCGCCGATGGCCGCCTACTTCACGACCCCACGCCGGTCCTCAAACCCCACCACTCCAGGGGACTCTCCTGACACCGGAGCAGAAGATCGCCCGACTTGAGACCGAGAACGCAGCGTTGCGGGCGGAAACGGCGAAGCTGACCACCGAGCGGGAGATCCTCCAGCGGGCGGCCAAGTATTTCGCCGGGGAGACGCGCTGGTGAGTCGCTTCCAGTTCGTCGCCGACAACTCCGCCACCTACCCGGTGAAGCGACTGTGCGAGCTCGTGGAGATCGAGCGCTCCTCCTACTACGCCTGGCTCAAGGCCGCCCCGGCCCGCCAGAAGCGTGCCCGCGCTGATGCCGCGCTGGCGACGAGGATCAGGGCCGTTCATGCCGAGGACAACACCTGTGGTGCGCCGCGGATCACCGCCGAGCTCAACGACAACACCCCTGCTGGTGCGCGCGTGAATCACAAGCGCGTGGCCCGGGTGATGCGGGCCGAGGGCATCCGCGGCTACGTGAAGAGGCGCCGGGTGCGGACCACAATCCCCGAACCGTCGGGCCAGAAGTACCCGGATCTGCTCAAGCGGGACTTCACCGCCGACGCCCCGAACCGGCGCTACGTCGGAGACATCACCTACCTGCCGCTGGCCGACGGGACGAACCTGTACCTGGCCACCGTCATCGACTGCTACTCACGCCGGCTCGCCGGGTGGGCGATCGCCGACCACATGCGCACCGAACTCGTCGAGGACGCGCTCATGGCTGCCGCCGCGACCCGGGGCAGCCTCAAGGGCGCGATCTTCCATAGCGACCACGGGTCGGTCTACTGCTCCAAGGCCTACGCCAAGCTCTGCCGCAAGCTCGGCGTCACCCAGTCCATGGGTGCAGTCGGCTCCTCGGCCGACAACGCGCTCGCGGAGTCCTTCAACGCCACGATGAAGCGCGAGACCCTCCAAGACGCCGCCTGCTGGACCGACGAAGTCACCTGCCGTCGGCAGGTCTTCCGATGGCTCGTCCGCTACAACACGCGGCGACGCCACTCCTGGTGTCGCTACGCCCCGCCGGCCGCGTTCGAGACCGGCTACACCGCTACGCTGCCGACCGCTGCGTAATCACCCACCGTGTCCAAGATCCGGGGGTAAGGCCCGCTGCTGGAGATTTACGGTCAGCGCGTCGATGCCCTCAATGTGCAGATCAGCACCGACAGCGCACTCGGCCGTCAATACTGCGTCGGCCACTCCTACTTCACGCCTGCCGTCGAGCTCGACGCCACCGGTCTGGACACCAAGCAGTGGTGGGAACGCGTCGTCGACACCGATGTGCGCCCACTGCTCGAGGAGTACTGGTTCGACCGGCCTGACCTGGCCGACCAGGCCTGCACGAAGCTCCTCGGCGCCTGACCATGCAGATCCCGATCCGCAACCTCTGGCTGTTGCAGTTCTTCGCCTCCGAACTGTTCCGCACCGACGGCCATGGACCGGTAACAGCCGAGGACGCACCGGAGGAGTTGCCCAGCCTGGTCGCGCGGATCCTGGCCGACGAGGTCGCCCAGCGCCTGCACCGCGGACTCTCTGTCGGGTTCCGTGCCGTCGCCCGCAACGAACGACGAGTTCGCGGGCGCATCAACCAACTCACAACGGAGCGGCATCAGCTGCTCAGCCGCGGCCAGATCAACTGCACCTTCGACGAGATCGTCACCGACATTCCCTCCAACCGGCTTGTCCGAACAGCGCTCGAACGAGCCTCCGTCCTCGTACCCAGCGAACCGCGGTACCGCTCGCTTGCTCGACAGCTGGAGACGGCCGGTGTGCGGGGGCCGTGTCCTCGGCTGGCGGAGGTGCCGCACATGCGCCAACAACGCCTGCTCCAGCGCGACTGGAGGATGCTCGCAGCGGCTGAGCTCCTCCTGACCTTCGCCATCCCAACCACAGAGGCAGGAGACCGACACCTGCCGCTCCCGGCTGACGACGACCACTACCTGCGCAAGCTCTTCGAGCACGCCGCCTACGGGATCTACCGTCACCACCTCGCGCTGAAGGGTTGGACGGTGAAGCATGGCCCCACCCAGCAGTGGGACATCTCCGACGCATCTGCGGGCATGGCGGCTGTGCTGCCGAGCATGCAGCTCGACATCGTCCTCGAACACCCGAACCCCGACGGGTGCGGTCCCCGGCGGATCGTCATCGACACCAAGTTCACGTCCGTCACGAAGGCCGGCCACTACCGCGCCGCGACGCTGAGCAGCGGGTACGTCTACCAGATCTACGCCTACCTGATGTCCCAGGCGGAGTTCGAAGGCGATCACCCGTCAGAGGGGCTGATGCTGCACCCGGTGGTCGAAGGCCACTTCGACGAGGAGGTCGTCGTCCAGGGCCGCCGCATCCGGTTCGCCACCGTCGACCTGACGGCTACGGGTTCGAAGATCGCCGCCGACTTCCTCGCCGCGGTGTCCTCTTTGCCAGCATCGGTCGAGGCTTCAGCCTGAGTCTTGGTAGGGGACGGTGGCATGTCTGTGGAGAAGGGACGGTAGGTGTCGTTCCAGAGTTCTATGCTCCTTCGTGGGACGCGGACGGGCTGGCACGAGGACAGGGATATCCAGTGGATGAGACCGAAGGACCGGCGGATGACTCGCGTGAAGGGTTGGCGCCGACGAGTCCTGCAGTCCCGGGCAGCGACGAGCGACGCGAGCTGTTCGTTCTTCTTGTCTCCGCTATCGGAACCCCCGTCAACGAGGTCCAGACCGATCTCGAGGCAGCATTCCGGGCAGTTGGGTACTCGCCGCGCTTCGTCCGGATTAGCCAACTTCTCGACGCAACATCGGCGGACGAGCGGCCCGAGGAGACGTGCCCGACAGAGTGGCTCATGGACCTCGGAGACCGGCTGCGTGAACAGTCGGGCACGCAAGGTGCCGCAGCGATGCTGGCGGTTCTGAAGATCCGCGCCGACCGCGCAGAGGCCAACTCCGGTGAGGAGGGCGAGGACGTCGACCGAGCTGGCGTCGTCACGATCATCCGATCAGCCAAGCGAGCTGAAGAAGTCGACTTCCTGCGGAACATCTACGGATCCAGATTGCTGGTCATCGGTGTCTCCCAGGCCGAGGAGAAGCGGCGTGAAACGCTCGCTGCCCGGCTGGGTCGCGAGCGGGATGAGTCGTCAGGAATCTCGAATGCTGCGCTGGCGGACAAACTGCTACGGCGCGATGAGGAGGACCCGGACAACGACTGGGGTCAGAGTCTTCAGAAGGCTTTCGGGCGCGCGGACGCCTTCCTCTGGATTCGATCGGGCCATGCGACCCGCGACCAGGTGAACCGCCTTGTCGAACTCTGGTTCCAGCAGCCCTTCACGTCGCCTACCCGCGACGAACTGGCGATGTACCACGCGAGTGCGGCGCAGTACCGATCGGCGGCCGCGGGTAGGCAGGTCGGCGTCGCCATCATCGATGAGGACGGCGAAGTGCTGGTCACTGGAACCAACGAGGTGCCCAAGCCTGGCGGCGGGCAGTACTGGCCCGATGACTCGCCGGACTACCGAGACTTCAAGCTCAATTACGAGACCAACGACATCGGCAAGCGAGACGTGATCCAAGACGTGCTGCGCCGGCTCAAGGCCAGCGGCTGGTTGTCAACCGAGCCAGCAAGGATGGATGACGTCGCCCTTGTGGATGCGGCCATCGCTAGGACGGGACCGCTCGAAGATTCGCGGGTCACGGACCTGATCGAGTTCGGACGCATCGTCCACGCCGAGATGGCCGCCATCTGTACGGCTGCTCGCCGCGGAACCGCGCTTCGCGGCTCGACGCTCTACACGACCACCTATCCGTGTCATGAGTGCGCTCGCTTGATCATCGCGGCCGGGATCATCCGAGTCGTCTACATCGCGCCCTACACGAAATCCCAGGTCAAGATGCTGTTCAGCGACCTCGTCAGCCACACGCCCAGCGGCGGCAGTGGCGGTCGTGCGGTTGAGATCCTCCCGTTCGAGGGCGTTGCACCAGAGATGTTCCCGACGGTGTTCCGGATGGGGCGCCGAGATCGTCTACCGGACGGGACGTTCGAGTCGTGGACCCCTAGCCCCCCGACGTCGCGGAAGCAGGCGATCGTGCCGACGCTCGGAGACGAAGGTGCCGCAGTTGCCGAGTTCGCCCAGACCTCGTTCGGTCAGGCGTGGCTGGGTCAGGGCGAGTAGGTGACGTGATAGACCTACGGCTAGGAGTGTCGGACCCCTACGCTTCACTTCTACCGCGGGTCGAACCGAACACGGAGCTCTTCAGAGCTTCTGGGAACTGTGACTCATCCCGAGGGACGGAAAGACACTATGAGTAACGATCGGTCAGCGATCAACGCAGCGTTGCGCCATCAGCTTCGTAAGGCGTCGGAGCAGAGTCAGAAGCAGCCGGCGTGGACCAAGCGCCAAATGCCGGCGATCACCGCAAGCCTCGCGAAGGCGAACACCAAACCGAAGCACGCGTAGCCCGCCCGCTGCAGCTTGGGCTGCGGCGCAGCGGCCAATTTGTCAAGGTCCACCTCGGGCCGACGGGCAGCATCTCATCCGCCAGCGGACATCCGGGCCTCTTTTGCCGGCGGCGCCTGACCAAGCGACCTGCTTCTCCGCGCGATTCCGTGTGCGGCCATGGTCCTGACGAGCGCATACTCGGGACGTGGAGCCCTGGGACCCCGAAGCCGAGATGGAGTTGAGCGCTGCCATCGGTGAAGGAGGGTACGGGCTCTTCGGATACGACGACGTTTGCACATGCGGGAACTGCGGGAACCCGGTCGTCCTCAGCCACCACACGTGTCCGACTGGGACGCTCTACGGGCGGGGCAGGATGTTCATCCGCAGCGGCCAAGAGGCGGACGTCATGATGTATTTCGCCGATGGCCCGTTTGTAGCTGAGCGATTCATCCTTCGCTACCGGGGCGGAGTATGGGTCGATCTGTTTGCGCGTTGCCTGGTCATCGATGAAGGTCACTTCACCTTCTGGGTGGACTTTGATCTCGTACCGGAGCGCGCCGAACTGGCAGCCTCGTTCGGTGAAGGGGACCTGGATGCATTAGACCTTGCCCGCTGGCTCGACGGACCATTTCGGCGACTGGCTCCCACCCTGGATCAGACTGAGAGGGCAAACCTCATTGAGAGCGTGGCGACGGCCCTTGGGGTTGACATCAATCTGAATGCCGATGACGACGACGACGAATGGGATCCTGATGATGATTGGGAACCAGAGGAGCCTTGGGACGACGACGCCCGCGTTCGAGGCATCGTTAAGTTCTTCGATCCAGAGCAGAGGTTCGGCTTCATAGTGCCTGCCGACGGCGGCGCTGACGTCTTCTTCCATGCCAGCGACGTGGCGGGCCCGCCACTCACGACTGCCGACCGCGTGAGGTTCGAAGCCGTGCAAGGTTTCGGAAGCACAAAGGCCAAGAACGTGGAGCGAATCGACACCTCCACCGTTGCAGACCCCTGGGCTGGGGGAGTGACCTCGGTTGGCTGGGATGGAGACGAGCCGCCCTTCTAGTTCACGTGCAAGCTCCGCAGGTTGGCTTGGCCACGACCCTCATTCCGCGATGCACGTACTTCGACGAGCTGCGCGCCGGAAGCCAGCTTCGTCAAAGTAGCCCGCGCGGTGTCCGTCAATCTTCACCGCATCTCGACACCCTTGTTGTCGAGATGCAGCGAACATTTCCAAACGCGCGCATCTACTTTTCAGCACTGGATTGCTAGAGATTCCGCATGCCGCGGAAACCCCGGGAGGCGGGACCGAGGGACCCATCTGGTCGCGGGCTGCTGTCGGCAAGAAGCCGGCGCCGCGGTAAAGCCGGTGGCGTCGTGGGCGCCGACCAACCAGCATCGACCGAGTGCCCGGACTCCATCACGACGAGCTTGCTGTCGACGTTCACTTGGTCCGCCGGCTGATCGACCGGTCGCTGCCCCAGTACGCCGACCTGAGACTCCAATCCCTTGCGTCGTCGGGTTCCTCGAACGCACTGTTCAGGCTGGGGGACTCCCTTCTCGTCAGGCTGCCGCGCCAGCCCGGCGGTTCGACCACCATCGAGAAGGAAGCTCGCTGGATGCCCGTGGTCGCTCAGGGCGTGACGATGGGAGTCCCTGAGATGATTGCGGTCGGCGAACCTGGGTTCGGCTATCCAGAGAAGTGGGCCGTGACCACGTGGCTGAAGGGCCAGGTCCCGACGGTGCCCTGGGGTGTCGATGGCGGCAGTTCGCGCCGCGTCGCCCAGGACCTGGCGACGTTCCTGACCGAGTTGCGTCAGGTTGGGATCCCGGCGTCTGTGAACAACGAGCCTGCCCTGGTCTGGTACCGCGGCGGCCACTTGGCGGACATGGACGGCGAGTTCCGGCAGCGGGTCGTCGAGTGCCGACAGCTAGGCGATCTTGGTCTCGACCTCGACCGCGCACTCAAAGTCTGGGACGACGCCTTGGCTGCCGAGCAGGCCACCGATCCGCTCACGACCTGGTACCACGGTGACCTGCTCGCGGAGAACTTGCTGATTCGCTACGGCGAACTTGCCGCCGTGCTCGACTTCGGAGGGCTCGGGGTAGGCGATCCGTCGGTGGACCTCATCGTCGCCTGGGAGGTGCTCGACTCGCAGGAGCGGCAGATCTTCAGATCTGCGACAGGCGTGGACGACGCGGCCTGGGCGAAGGGCATGGGATGGGCGCTGCTGATCGGGGTGATCACCTTCCCCTACTACTGGCACACAATGCCGGCCCGCTGCGCCGCCCGGCATTCGATGGTTGCCGCGGTGCTCGCAGATGCCTGAGGCGAGAGTTGCGGCTGACGCCGCCCCTAGCTCGAACGCGCGAGCCGAGCGCCAGTCCAGTCTTCGTCGTTGCTCACGTCGCGTACGACATCAAGCCACTCAGGCACGAAGTCTGACGGCGACTCGCGGTCGTCGATCTCGGCGACGAGCGTCCCGTCCTCGTGCTCGTCGATCGCCACGACTAATCCATCCCTATGGATTAGGTGGCGCTTCTTGCGGAGTAGCCGAGCGGGCAACGCCAGAAGCGCGGTCCACTCCGCGTCGTTCAGATAGAAGTTCGTGCAGGCCACCTCGGCCGGGCCTTCAGTGAGGCGCACCTTGTGTCCGAGCTTGCGGATCACGGTCCCGTCGTTCTCGCGGACCTCGCGCAAGCGCAGCCGCGTGCCCGTGACGTACCGATCGAGGATCTCGCTGCTGCTGGTGACGCCTTCGGGGAGCGTCGCCAAGAGGTAGCGACGCTCCCTCTCGACAACCGCGTACTTCAGCGAAACGGACACGCAACGAGATTAGAGCCTCGAAGCATGGACCGAGCCGCCTCTATGGCTTGCGGGACAGCCCGCTACCGAGGGCCGGGGCGTTCGAGGTGGGGCGCCACCAGGCCCACCAGCTTGTCGTGAGTGTCTGCGTCGGCAGCCGCGATCAGGCCTCGTCCACCCTCCAGTTGGCCGCCGCGTAGATCGGTGACGACGCATCCGGCAGCACGGCACAGTGCGATTCCGGCGGCGAAGTGGACGTTGCCGACGAAGTTGCCGTCGCTGAGGTACCCGGCACGACGGCCTGCCGCTACCCAGGCCAGGGCGAGGGTCGTCGACATGACGCGGGGCCCGAAAGCTGCACGGAACGCTGGGTCGGCGATAAGCTGTGGGCCGAGGAACGGTCGGTCGAGCGGGCCGTCGCAGTTGATGTCGACCAGCCTCGACTCAGAGGTCGGTTGTAGCAGGGCGTCGCCGCCGCTCATCCTGACGGCCGCATGCTGTCCGTCTGTCCAGAACAGTTCTTCGCCGATCGGGTCAGCTGAGACCGCGACTAACGTCCGCGCATCGCGCAGGAGTGCGACGTTCACGGCGACCAGGGGTGTCTGCGCGGCGAAGTTGAGTGTGCCGCACAACGGGTCGACGAGCCACCGTCGCGATGTGGTCGAACTGCCGCTTCGGCCAGACTCCTCGGCCTCGACAGCGTCTTCGGGTCTGGCGGTGGTGATGACGTCGAGGATCGCGCGCTCTGCGTCGATGTCGGCGTTGGTGGCGAAGTCTGTGGCCGCCTTCGCGTGTCTGATCAGTGCTGCGCCGTAGGCGCTGCGCACCACGGCGATCCCGGCCTCGGTGGCGGAGATGGCTACCTCGACGTCATTGGTCACGGGCTGACCATCGCGGGCACCTCGGAGGTGGAGCGCAGATTCGCCCCGAAGACCAGAGCGGGGCCGCCGTGGGCGTGGACCTCGCGTTCAAGAGCCAGTCCGATCTTGGTCGCCACCCGCTGTGAGGCCATGTTGGAGGGTCTGATGATTGCGACTAGGTACTCGACGCCAGCTCGGGAAGCATGCTCGAACTGTAGTTGCGGCCCTGTCTTCGTCGCCTGAGGCGAGGCGGGGCGACGTGATGAGACAATCGGCTATGCCGCTGACCAACCCCTGGCTCGCTGGGCCAGCGCCCGCTGCCGAGCTCCCGCGTGAGGCTCTTGAGGAACGCATCCTCAACCTGTTGTCCACCCAGAACATGGCCGTCATCGCAACCGTCAACACCGACGGCTCCCCGGCGGCAACCCCAGTTCGCTACTACAGCCTCGGGCTCGAGATCTTCTACACAAGCTGGAACGACTCGGTGAAGTCACGCAACCTCCGAAGGGATCCGCGTGTCTCGGCAGGGATCTTCGCCCCCCTCGTCGGCCAGGCGAGCAGCCGCGGCGCCCAGCTTTTCGGGACGGCCCGCACGCTGGAGCGCGAGGATCCCGCCAGCGACGGTTACTGGGAGGCGTTTCGATGGCAGTCCGACCACGCTGAGCGCGGCCGATCGGTCAGCGAGCCGCCCAGCGATCCGCTGACCGTGATCACACCTCACCGGATCTTGTACACCGAGCACTGGCTGCGGCGCACCGGCTACGCACCCCGCCAGACCTGGCGACCGGCCTCCCCCTGATTCACAGAGCGCCTCCGCTCGCGCTGGGCCGAGTGGTGTTGACCTTCCCCCAGCGGCAAGGCCCAGCCTCGACCTCACCGGTGACCGACACCGGGAGGATGGTGACCATGACCGCGACCGACGGGCTCATGACGATCGGCGACTTCGCCCGCGATTCGGGCCTGACGCCCAAGGCCTTGAGGCTCTACGACGACCTGGGGCTGGTTCGCCCTGCCGACGTGGATGTCTATTCCGGCTATCGCCGGTACGACCCCGCGCAGCTCGACCGCGCCCGGATGGTCGCACTACTGCGGCTGCTCGGCATGCCCTTGGCCCGGATCAAGAACGTCCTCGACCTCTCACCGGCGCAGGCCGCGCAGGAAGCAGAGGCGTACTGGGCCCAGGTCGAGGCCGACACGGGCGCACGCCGGGACTTGGTCGCCACCCTCGTCCAGCAACTCAGGAACGAGGTACCTACCGTGACCACCACGACTCCGACCCTGCACGCCGAGTACGGCTCAAGCCACCGCCAGGGGAATCGCCAGACGCAGCAGGACGCACTGCTCGTCATGCCCGGGCTTCTTGCCGTAGCGGACGGCTTCGGGGACAGCGACGAGCTGGCCCGGGCCGCGCTCTCGGCATTCGCCAAGGCCGGCCTGGCCGGCGCGATCGCCGAGATCGCCCCCGAGGTCAGCGCGGCGCTGCCCAACCAACCGACATCCGGCACCACGCTCACCGCGGTCACGATCACCGGATCGACAGCACAGATCACGCACATCGGCGACGCCCGCGTGTGGCTCGTCCGTCACGGCGAGCTGCGCCAGCTGACCCACGACCACACGATCGTGGCCGCCCTGATCGAGACCGGACAGCTGACGAATGAGGAGGCGCGCGCCCACGCGCATCGCAACCTTCTCAACCGCGCACTCACCCCGGGTGTCGTCGCGGACGAGGCCACGCTCGATCTCCGTCCCGGCGACCGTCTCGTGCTGACCACCGACGGCGTCCACTCCCACGTCGATGACCTCGGCCCCCTCCTGACGCTGGATGCGAGTCCGCAAGACGTGGCCGATGCTGCTGCCGCCGCAGTCGCTGACGCCGGCGAACCAGACAACCACACGATTATCGGCTCTTCGCAGATGAGGGTGTAGCGGACGACGCGGCTGGGGTCGGCGCGTCGGTACCGGGATAGAGGTCGAGGTCTTCCGAAGATGGCGGTTCCTACG
>LULQ01000503.1_pt1 | contig 10966 bp, 11 predicted proteins | sample 728091 | NCBI WGS metagenome assembly LULQ01 (sample SAMN03860285, study PRJNA289734) | marine metagenome | biome: seawater column; feature: ocean; material: water; isolation source: Red Sea water column Station 149 - depth 10m | place: Saudi Arabia: Red Sea | collected 2011-10-15 | depth 10 m
CACCCATGAAAAACTCATTTAACTCAAGAGTTCCATTTCCGTTAAAGTCGCTTACAAACATTAAGTTTGCTTGGTTCCAGTTTTGATACCAATCTATCGCTTGAACTTCTGAAATTGATTTACCAATAATACCTGTTGGTAATGTTGGATCAATCAATGACAACTTAGATAGTGTCGCTAACATTGGAGCAGAAGAATAAAGTAGGAAGATAAAGAATAAAGACCAACCTACTGATTTTCTAGCTGCTTTTACACTTGGAGTAGTGAAATATCTCATCATCACGTGAGGCAATGAAGCTGTTCCCATCATCATCGCTAGTGCTAATGAAATAAACGCCCAAGGCGTTGCATTCACCGCTGAGTGAGCTTTAGTTATACCAGCCAAACCTTTTGGCACCTCTTTTAGATTTTCAGCAGAGTTTTTCACAAAACCAAACTGAGCTTCTAATTCAGCAATTCTTGATACTTCATCAGCTAACATGAAGTGTGGGAAGAAACCCGCACCCATTTTGTTACTGATCCAGAATACTGGTAATAAGTAAGCTATGATTAGTACAATATATTGTGCAACCTGTGTCCAAGTTACTCCTCTCATACCACCTAACATTGAACATAGTAAGATACTTACTAATCCAACATAAACTGCGTATTGGAATGGAATATCAAGTGCAACAGATGCAATAGTACCTGTAGCGTTAATTTGTGCAGTCACATAAGTAAATGATGCCCAAATTTTCTTAAGTATGGTGCTAATAAAGATGCGACTAATACATATCCACCAGTCCAACCTACAAGTAGTGCCATATATCCGTAACCTTTGAAGTAAATACCTCCTGCCATTGCAACGAATGATGCACCAGACATCCAGTCTGCTGCAGTTGCCATTCCGTTGAATACAGTTGGCACTTGTCTTCCAGCTACGTAATAAGCATCAGCTTGAGCTGTACGTGATAGATAACCAATTATAGCATAAATGGCTACTGTGAAAGCAACGAAACAAATTCCGATTGTTTTCGCAGTCATACCCATCTGCTCGGCAATTGACATAATGATTATGAAAGCTAAAAAACCACCTGTATAGATTCCATAAACCTTAGGTAAATTGTCTATAAAATTACCTTTGATCATTTAGTCATCCCCTCTTTCTGAGAAGCCAAACTCTTCATCAATTTTCTCCTGCCTGTTCGCAAACCAGAAAATTAGGATTACGAAAGCACCAAGAGAACCTTGACAAGTGAACCAATAAGTTAACGGATAACCAAATGGTCCCGTAACTTCATTCATTTCAGCCCCGAATAAGAAGATGCCAATTGAGAATACAAACCAGATTGCTAGTGTCATGAATAGCAAACCTCTGGATTTTTCCCAGTGTTGTTCTTGTTTTGACATTTATACCTCTCTCTTTTTAGTTATAACTGGCAAAAACCATAACCATTATCGAAGAGATTTAAAGTGTTAAAATTGCTCAAATTAGTCCGATTTATGGGTTATAACTATCAAAAATAGCTTATTTTATGGGAAAATATAAACTTACCTGGAAAGATCTTACCTTGAGGGACTTCAAGATCTATCTATTTGCCCTTTTTAAAGCATTTATCCCTAAAAAAAAAATAAAGTCATTAGATGAATTAGAGGATTTTATTCAAACAAAATCAGCTTGGGTGTCACAAGTTACTTTGTATGGTTATTTAAAGACCAGGATGGGCACTAGGTATGTTCTTCATTTTGAAAATGATGAATTTATGAAGTCAGTTAATTTAGCTAAGTGGAATATCTATGCTGTGGCTTTGCAAGATCTTACGTTTTTTACCTTCTCTTATTTAAAAGCAACTACAAACTATAAAGAAACCAATAGGGCTAAAGAAATTTTTTTTAAAATTCTTGATGATGAAATTTCAAACAAAATGCCTTTAGATATTATCGAAAACACCAAAAAAAATTTTGATGAAAGATTTGAGAAAATGAATTGGGATACTTATCATAGTGATCTCCCTTTTAATCCTAGTGCATTATCTTTATATAAGTGGGCTCCAATTGCTGAGGAGCTAAAAACTTTAGATCGTAAAATAGTTTTGAATTCAGTCATTCTCAAATGGGATGTCGTTAAGAAAGAATTTCAAGAAAGATTAGGTTTCTAAGTATTTTTTCTATTGTCAACTAAACTATCAACAACACTTGGATCAGCTAAAGTAGTAGTATCACCTAATTGACCATGTTCATTTGCTGCAATCTTTCTAAGAATTCTTCTCATTATTTTTCCAGATCTTGTTTTTGGAAGCCCTGGAGTAAAGTGAATTAAGTCAGGAGTTGCTAATGGACCTATTTGTTTTCTAACCCATAATTTTAGTTCTCTTTCAAGATCTCCTGTCTCAGTCTCACCTGCATTAAGAGTTACGTAACAATATAGTCCATTTCCTTTAATGTCATGTGGATAACCAACCACAGCAGCTTCAGCAACTTTAGGATGAGCAACAAAAGCACTTTCAATTTCAGCAGTACCCAAGTTGTGTCCTGATACAATTATTACATCATCTACTCGTCCAGTGATCCAGTAATACCCATCCTTGTCTCGCCTGCACCCATCTCCAGTAAAATATTTTCCATCAAATTGAGAAAAGTAAGTATCAATAAATCTTTGATGATCGCCATAAACAGTTCGCATTTGGCCCGGCCAAGACTGAGCTATACAAAGTCTCCCTTCTCCTGCACCTTTAATTTCTTTTCCATCTTTATCGACAAGAACAGGTTTAATTCCATAAAAAGGTTTTGTTGCTGATCCAGGTTTTAAAGGTATAGCTCCTGTTTGAGGCGCAATTAAAATTCCGCCTGTCTCTGTTTGCCACCAGGTATCTACGATTGGACACTTTGAGTTTCCAACTGTTTTGTAATACCACATCCAAGCCTCTGGATTTATAGGCTCTCCGACTGTACCCAATAATTTTAAAGATTTTCGAGATGTTTTATTTACTGGATCATCACCCTCTCGCATAAGGGCTCTGATAGCTGTTGGAGCAGTATAAAAAGTATTAACTTTATATTTATCAACAATCTGCCACCATCTTGAGCTGTCCGGATAATTTGGTACTCCCTCAAACATTATTGTAGTAGCTCCGTTAGATAAGGGACCATAAATAATATAACTATGACCTGTTACCCAACCTATGTCTGCAGTACACCAATAAATATCTTTAGGCTTATAGTTAAATATGTATTGATGAGTCATGGAAGCATAAACCATGTACCCGCCCGTTGTATGTAGTACACCTTTCGGTTTACCTGTAGATCCAGACGTATAAAGAATAAATAAAGGATCTTCAGCATTCATTTCCTCAGGTTCACAATGACTTGGGACATCTTTAATTAGATCATGATACCAAACATCTCTGTTGTCATCCCAATAAACATAGTTTCCTGTTCTTTTGACAACAATACATTTTTTAACATCAGGACAATTACTTAATGCTTCATCGGTTGTTGCTTTTAATGGAATTGTTTTTCCACCTCTAACACCCTCATCAGCTGTTATAATGTATTCTGATTTACAATCATTTACTCTTCCAGAAATAGACTCTGCTGAAAACCCTCCAAATATTATAGAATGTATGGCTCCTATTCTTGCACAAGCTAACATCAAAACAGCCAGCTCGGGTATCATCGTTAAATATATTGTTACTCTGTCTCCTTTTTGTATCCCTAATTTTTTTAGACCATTAGCTGCTTTTGAAACTTTTTGATGAAGTTGTTTATAAGAAATTTTTTGAGTATCCTTAGGATCATCACCTACCCAAATTATAGCTGTTTTATCTTTTTTATCTTTTAAATGTCGATCAATACAATTAGCAGAGGCATTTAAAGTTCCATCTTCAAACCATTTTATTTTAACTTCATCTTTACTATACTTCACATCTTTAATTTTTTTATATGGTTTTATCCATGTAATTCTTTTTCCTTCTTTTTTCCAAAAAGCATTATTGTTCTTAATAGAGTCAGTATATTTATTCTGATATTGAGATTTATTAATTAAACCACTTTTCACCCACTCTGGTTTTGGTTTAAAAATTAGTTCTTGAGTTGAGCCTTCGTTATTAATTTTAACTTTTTTAATCTTACTTCTAATCTTTTTTTTTCTTTTAAGAATTTTTTTTCTTTTTTTAACCTTCTTTCTTTTTGAGGTTTTTTTTCTTGATTTAGATTTTTTCTTCTTTTTAGGCATAAATATTATTTTTAAATCTTACCCATGTTATTTAAAATTTTCCAGCTTTTAGAATCTATTGGCATTACTGATAGTCTGCTTTGTTTAATAAGTGATAAATGGCTTAATTGCTTGTTTTTCTTAATATCCTCAAGACTTACTGGCTTATTTAATTTTTTTAGAAACTTTACTGTAACAGCAACAAATCGACCAGATTTATCTGTCTTGTCTAAATATGCTTCCTTGATAACTTCAACAATACCAACAATTTCCTTTCCTATGTTCGAATGATAGAAAAAACATTGATCTCCTTCTCTCATTGATTTTAAATTTTTGGCAGCTTGATAATTTCTTACTCCATCCCAAGGAGCACCTTTAATACCAGCTTTTTTTTGTTGATCAATTGACCAAACGTCAGGTTCTGACTTAAGTAACCAATATTGCATTAAAGTTTAACCCCAGCACCTTTTAAAAATAATGCATTTTCATCTAAGGGCCATCTTGGTTTTGCTGGATGATCTAGTTTATTAAAAAGTTTTAATTTATACTTTTCCAAACCTACCATTGCTATCATTGCAGCATTGTCCCCACATATTTCAATTGGTGGAAAAACACTTTGATAATTATTTTCTTTACACAAGTTTATCAACATAGATCTTATTTTTTTATTTGCTGCTACACCACCCGCAACAACAAAAATTTTATCTTGTATATCATTTTGTTTTTCAAATTCATTAAAAGCAATTTTGGTTTTTTTTTTCAATATTTCTTCAATTGTATTTTGAAAAGAAGCTGCCAAATTAAATTTTTCTTGCTCTGTTTCAATGGTTTTACTTATCTTCAGGATTGCAGTTTTAAGACCAGCAAATGACAAATTACAACCACCCTTATTAATGATAGGTTTTGGTAGATCATAAGAATTTGGATCACCTTTTTCTGCCCAAAGCTCGATTTGGGGTCCTCCAGGAAATTCTATTCCTAAAAGTTTTGCAGTTTTGTCGAAAGCTTCACCTAGTGCATCGTCAATAGTTGTTCCTAGTCTTTTATATTTTCCAAGACCTTGAACATTTAAATATTGTGAATGACCACCCGAAATTAATAGCAGGAGGTAAGGATAATTTAAGTTTGAAACTAATTTTGGACTCAACGCATGTCCTTCTAAATGATTTACAGCTATAAAAGGCTTGTTTATTGAAGAGGCAAAAGCTTTCCCAAAGCTTAAGCCCACTGACAAACAAACTATTAGACCAGGACCTGCAGTCGAAGCTACTGCATCAATATCTTTAATTTTTATTCCGCTTTCATCCAAAGCTTTCTTCACGATTAAATCTATTTTTTCGATATGTGATCTGGCCGCTAACTCTGGAACTACACCTCCAAATTCTTTGTGGACATCAGTTTGGCTAGAGACAATGTTTGATAAAATTATAGGTTTCCCTTGGTCATTCTCAGTTATAACTGAGGCAGCTGTTTCATCACAACTAGTTTCAATTCCAAGAATTAAGGGTTTTTTACTCATACAAATAGTTTTTAATAATTGTACATTTCCAATACAAGAAAGAAATAAATTTATTTATGACTAAAAAAATTATCATAGGTTCAAGAGGTAGTAAATTAGCATTGTTGTATGCTCAAAAAGCTAAAGAACAAATTATTAAAAAAACTACTTTAGATACAAATGATATTGAAATTAAATCTATTTCAACAAAAGGTGATCAAGTTAAAGATACTAGGTTGTCTGATATAGGTGGCAAAGGATTGTTTTCAACTGAAATTGAAAAAGAGTTAGAGAATAAAAGTATCGACATTGCAGTACATGCATTAAAAGATATGCCAGCAACAGAAACTAGCGGACTTAAAACAGACTGTTTTTTAGAGAGAAATGATCCAAGAGAAATTTTGATAACAAATAACAAGAAAAAATTAAATGATCTTAAGCTGAAATCAATTATAGGAACATCTTCATTTAGAAGGGAATTTCAAATTAAAAAATTAAGATCTGATCTAACATGCAAAATAATTAGAGGTAATGTGGATACTAGAATTAAAAAACTAAAAGATGGAAATTATGATGCAATAATTTTGTCTTATGCAGGGATTAAAAATTTAAATCTTGAAAATGAAATAGCTGAAATTTTCTCAGCACAAGAAATCATACCAAGTGCTGGACAAGGAATAATTGCACTCCAATGTCGTGAAGCAGATAAAGAAATTATTTCAATTTTAAAAAAAGTAAATCATGAAGAAACCTATAAAAGAGCTCATGCTGAGAGAAATGTCCTCAAAGTTTTAGAGGGAGATTGTGAAACAGCAATAGGCGTTTATTCAAAAATAGAAAGTGATAAAATTGTAGTTGAGGCAGAACTTTTTTCAATAGATGGCTCTCAAAGATTTTATGAAAAGAAATCTGGCCAGATTGATAAATTTAAAGAGATAGGTAAACAAATTGGGCAGAATTTAAAAATGCAATCAAATAATTCTTACAAAAAATAATATGCATATTTTATTAACAAGACCACTGGAAGATTGTTCAGAAATGATTTTAAAGTTTAAATCATTAGGTCATCAAGTTTCGCACATCCCACTGATTAATATTGAAAAGGTTAATTATGAGGAAATTAAATTTTCTGAATATGGAGGAATTATTTTTACCAGTGCTAATGCAGTGAAATATTTAGATCAAAATAACATAGACAAAAATATCAAATGTTTTTGTGTTGGTAATTTAACTGAAAAAAAGGCTAGATCATCAGGATTTCAAAACACAGTAGCTGCAGAGGGCAATGTTTCTAACTTAAAAGAGTTAATTTTACAAACTTACGAGACAAAAAGTAAAAAGTTACTTTATGTCAGCGGTGAAATTATATCTGTTGATTTAGATCAACAACTCGTGAAAGAGGGCTATGGAATAAAAAGAGTGATCAATTATAGAGTAAAACATAATCAAAAATTCAATGAAAGTTTTGTAAAAGATTTAAAATTGAACATGCCTGATATGGTTTATATTTATTCACAGAATAGTGCTCAAAGTTTTTTGAGTTTTGTCAAAAATCATCAATTTGAAAGCTTATGGATGAATACTAATTTATCGTGTATTGGCGAGAAAACTTCATCTATATTGAATGAAATTAAATGGAAAAAAATATTTCTTTTTAATCCTGGAGAAGAAGAGTTTTTGTTATATAAAATTTAATTATGGAATTGTTTAATAATTTTTCTGAAATATTTCTATCGGTATGGAACAAAGGTATTTTAGGTGTTGATATCTTACAAATATTAATTGGTTTAGGAATTTTTTTAATTTTTTTAATTTTCAGAGGTCTTATTAGTAAACTTGTAATCAAAAAGTTAGAAATTATCTCAAAAAGAACAACAAATAAATTAGATGATACTTTCGTAAAATCTTTAATTGGTCCTGCAAGATTTTTACCAATTGTTTTAGGTTTTTTTATAGCAAGTTATTACATGACATTTTCTATGGAAGGTAGAGAAATTGTCGATACTATAAATAGAACTCTAATAACCATATTAATTTTTTGGGTTATTCATCAAATTATAGAACCAGTCTCATATATCTTAAGTGGTCTTGATAAATTATTAACAAGAGAACTCATTGGATGGATTATTAAATCTTTAAAGATATTAATATTCATACTAGGGCTTGCAGCAGTCTTAGAATTATGGGGAATAAAGATTGGACCAATTATTGCTGGTTTAGGTTTGTTTGGAGTAGCAGTTGCATTGGGTGCTCAAGATTTGTTTAAAAATTTAATTTCTGGGATTTTGGTATTAGTTGAAAAAAGATTTAAAATCGGTGATTGGATTTCTGTTGATGGAATAATTGAGGGTATTGTTGAAAAAATTGGTTTTCGATCAACAACAATCAGAAAGTTCGATAAATCATTAGCAATAATTCCAAATTTTCAATTTGCAGAAAATGCTGTAGTAAATGTGAGTGAAACTTCAAACTGGTTAATTAGTTGGATTATTACTCTCCAATATGACACTTCGGTTGATCAATTAAAAAATATTAGAGATCAAATTGAAGATCACATAAAAAAAAGTGATGATTTTGACACTAACATAGGAATTGCAGTTAGGGTCGATAAGTTTTCAGATAGTTCTATAGACATGTATGTGCGTTGTTTCACAAAATCGGATAGTTGGAACGAATGGCTTTCAGTAAAAGAAAAACTTGCAATTGCAATAAAACAAATTGTTGAAAACAATAAAGCCTCTTTCGCATTTCCGAGTTCTTCGATTTATATTGAAAAAAAATGATTGCTATCTTTTATTTAGTTTTACAATTATTAAAACTTTATTCGTATGTAGTGATTGCCAATGTTATCATCAGCTGGTTAATCGCTTTTAATGTATTGAATACTCAAAATAGATTTGTTTATGCAGTTTTAGATTTTACTTACAGATTAACAGAACCATTTCTAAGAAGAATAAGACGATTTTTACCAAATTTGGGAGCGTTAGATATTTCTCCAATTATTTTACTGCTATTGATTTGGTTTATAGAAATGTGTATGAAGCTCTACATGATTTACGTTCGAAACAAAGAAAAATCTGCTAACGAAGTTGGACTTAAATCCGATGTGATTAAATATCCAGATAGTGTTGAAGAAAAAGTTATTTTAGAGAAGATAGATGAATTAAATAAAGATAACTCTGTGTCAGGTATTTTAGTTCAATTACCATTACCAAAACATATTGATAAACAAAAAATTATTGAAGCGATTGACCCATCAAAAGATGTAGATGGATTTCATCCAATGAATGTTGGAAATCTTTCATCAGGTTATGAGAGTTCCGTTCCATGCACACCATTAGGATGTTATTTGTTAATTAAAAAGATAGAACCTAACTTAAATGGTAAAAAAGCAGTTGTTGTTGGTCGATCTAACTTAAATGGTAAACCAATGACTCAACTTTTACTAAAAGAAAATTGCACTGTTACTATAACACACTCTAAAACAAAAGATTTAAAAGCAGAGTGTTTAGAAGCTGATATTATTATTGCAGCCGTTGGTATTCCCGAGTTAGTTAAAGGTGATTGGGTTAAAAAAGATACTATCGTGATCGATGTTGGAATTAATAAAACTGAGAAAGGTATCGTTGGTGATGTTGCATTTGATGAAGTTTCAAAAAATGCTAAAGCACTCACGCCTGTTCCTGGTGGAGTTGGTCCAATGACAATCGCTTGCTTGCTAAAAAATACGATTGACTGTTTCAAAAGATCGCAAGCATAATATTGAATTCAATAAATTTTTTTTGATAAGATAAGTTATGAAAAAACCTAAGTACCCCTATAGAATTGCACTTCTTATGCTCATACTGACAGTTCCACCAATTGGCGCGACACAATTAGGTTGGTATTTATATGATAAACAAACTGGATTTGATTATGGTATGATAGTTGGAACATTTTCAGTAATTTATGCTGCATGGTTAATGTATGAAAAAAATTGGAGAGAAGATGATGAGGATTAAATTGTGGAAAAAATAATTTTTTTCGGATTAGCGATACCAATTTTAGCATTTGTCCTTTACTTGGGGAAGACAACTTATCTGATAATAATGATAAGTTAACAGATGAATTGGATAAATTAAATCAACTCCTTAAAGATGGTGTTTTAACTGAAGAAGAATTTAAAAAAGCTAAAAAAAAAATTTTAGATAATTAATTATAATTAAGTAATTTTTTTAAAGATCCAAATTCACCTATTTTATAAATAATTGTATCTTCTTTTTTAAATCCATATTTTTCCGCACCAGCTTTAAATCTTACAGGTGGCTCCATGATTGGTTCTAGGGATAAAACAAACGTGCCCCAATGCATTCCAATCACTTTTTTGCTCTTTAAATTTTTTGCAACCTCTAAAGCTTCTTCTGGATTAGTGTGATAAACCGACTTATCTTTATAAGGCATTATTGGATAAAAATTATAGGCACCAATATTTATAAATGTAAGATCAATTGGACCATACTTATTACCTATATCTTTATAAATATTTCCTACTCCAGTGTCACAACCAAATAATAACTTTATATCTTTATATTCGATCAAAAAATTTCCCCATAAAGTTTTATTAGTATCTGTTAGACTTCTTTTTGACCAATGCACAGCAGGTAAAAAAGTAATTTTTAAATTTTTATTTATTTCAATTTTATCATACCAGTCCATTTCATTCACATCGCTATAACCATTTCTGGTAAAATATTTACCAAGTTTTAATGGAAGTAAAACTTTAGAATTTTTAAAAGGAAATCGCCGGATCGTCATCATATCTTGATGATCATAATGATTATGGGTGAGTAAAAAAATATCTGTTTTCGGAATTTCGTTTAATTTTAGTGCTGGTTTGGTAAATCTTTTAGGTCCAAAAATTAGCGGCCCAGCATTTTTTGAAAATACTGGATCTGTAATAATTGTTGTTTCACCAAGCTTAATTAAAAATGTTGCATGGCCAATCCATGCTACATAATCGTCTTCTTGAAATTTTTTTAAGTCTGTTAAAACTTTCTCTTTTTCAATAACATGTTCTTTGGGAACTGTCATATTAAGTTTTTTTTTCTCTCTATTAAAAATTTTGAAGGACCATTTAACATTAGGATCTGGTTTTGGTGAACCCTGAGGATTTCTAAAAGTACCGTCTGGTAAATGGTGATAAGGTTTTTTTTCCACTAAAACTAATTTTTTTTATTGTAAGTTTTTATAATTATCTTCTCTAAAGTTCTACTTATTATTATGGTGCCCTTTTCATT
>LULQ01000566.1_pt1 | contig 10927 bp, 13 predicted proteins | sample 728091 | NCBI WGS metagenome assembly LULQ01 (sample SAMN03860285, study PRJNA289734) | marine metagenome | biome: seawater column; feature: ocean; material: water; isolation source: Red Sea water column Station 149 - depth 10m | place: Saudi Arabia: Red Sea | collected 2011-10-15 | depth 10 m
GTTAATACACTTGCAAAAAGTGTTATGACTTATTCAGATTTAGCAACTAAAAGAACTAGTGATTATAGTTTTGACATTGAAAAATTCGTAAATGTAAATGGAAAATCTGCAATTTACTTGCAATACTCACAAGTTAGAGCAAGAAAGCTTTTGGAGAACAAAGAAGTAATTAGAAAGTTTACAAAATTTAATGATGATGAAAGAAATTTAGCAAAAGAAATAATAAATTTTAGCTATGCACTCGACAGAACTCTTGAAACATTAGAAACACACCATTTAGCAGAATATGGTTATGCTTTATGTCAAAAATTTAATACTTTTTACAAAAATAATAAAGTTTTATCTGAAGACATTGATGAAATTGTCTCTCTAAGTAGGATTTCCTTAGTGGACGCATTTTATGAGACAATTTTAAATGTTTTCTGCTGCCTTGGTATTGAACCGGTCGAGACTATGTAAATTACATAAATATTTGTGAAGAAAATATCCAACAAAACAAAACTAAACTGTACAAATATTTATGTAAAAATGACACTCTCTTAAATAAATTATGAAAAACAAACAATACGAAAGGCATGACAATAAAACCTGAGAAAGATACTGCTCTAGTTATTGTTTTAATTTGATAAGCCACTCCATTATTTTCAAGAAGAATTTGAAAAGCTAACAAAGTAACTAGCGATATGACAATTACAAATAAGATATTTGCTATTAAATTTTTAAAACTAGTATTGTCGATTGAAATATTTCTAATGAACTCTACGGGTATGAATAAAATGAATATAGCTGAAAACATTACTATGAAGAACCAAAATAGTGTATCTCCAGACCAAGTAGTTAAAGAATAGTTTGACTCAAATAACGTTGATAGTAAATATATTGAGAATCCTCCCGAAAGAGTACCGAGTGTATACAAATATATACTTAATAGAGATTTTAAATGACCAAAATTAAAACTTATACTACTACTTGGTGTAAATTGCTTTTGATAATTCATAAAGAAATAATAACAGTTATTATATTAAAATAATTAATGAATATGGAATTAATTGATACACCTAATCCTAATGCAAAAAAGCTTTTAGCTAGTCATAGTTATGAAGTTTTTGACTGGGATTTAATAATCAAAGATATTAAATCTATATTTGATAAACTATAAATATGCAAAGTTACGATTCTGACCCTAAACCTGGGAGACTTATACTGCCTTTAGTTTTAATCGGTATGATAGCTACAACATACACGTTTATAAACCGAGTAACAACAAACAATAATCTAGAGCTTACTCCAGAGGAAACAACAGTAACTACTGTGATTTTAGAAGAGGCGCAAGACACCACGACAACTACTACCACTACAACAATTCCTGAAGGGGTCGTAGCTTACTTGGAAGAAATTACTGGTGAAAAAATTCAAGTAATTGAACTGGGGAAAAAAGTACTTGAAACTAATCAAAGGTGGGATGACAAAGTAACCTCATATCAAGAAGCTCAACAGGAATTCCAAGAGTTTATTGACGATTTTGACGTTTATGTTCAAAACTTTACAAACCCAGGCCCTCCAAGTTCTGCAAATAATCTGGTTTCAAACCATCAGGAACTTGTTGTTATTGCTGAATTAATTTTTGAAGACACGAAAGAATTACTAGAAGGTCTAACAGCACCTGATACTGGAGAGCGAAGAAATGCGGCTCTTGATTCTTTTAACTCCAACTTAGATTTATTTATTCAAAGAATTGAACAAACAGTTGCCTCAGCAACTTCTAGCTAGAAGCTGCTGAACAAACTGTATCAATCATCAACATAGCAATCACGTAAGGATCGCCATTTGCATTAGGTCTTCTGTCTTCTAAGTAGCCTTTTTTATCAACTTCAACCTGCCATGGAATCCTTATTGATGCGCCTCTATCACTAACTCCATAAGAAAAAGTATCAAAACTTTGAGTTTCGTGATCACCTGTAAGTCTGTCTTCAATATTTGCACCATAATTTTTTACATGCAAATCAGCATTCTTACCAAGCGCTTCACAACCGGCGATAATTGCATCATAACCGCCATCTTCTCTCATTTGTTTTGTTGAGAAGTTTGTGTGCATACCTGCGCCATTCCAATCCCCTTTTACAGGTTTTGGATTTAATGTTGCAGAAATATTCCAGTCTTCAGCAATTCTGTAAAGTAACCATCTAGCAACCCATATGTGATCACCAATATCGGGTGCTCCAACTGGGCCTATTTGAAACTCCCACTGACCTGGCATAACTTCTGCATTTGTTCCAGAAATTCCCAATCCTGCTTCTATACAAGCTGTTGCATGAGCTTCTGATATTTCACGCCCGTAAACTTCATCTGCTCCAACTCCACAGTAGTAACCTCCTTGAGGCCATATTTAAGAGAGTCATAAGACTGCTCATAAAATGTGTACTCTTGTTCCATACCAAACCAAGGCTCAAATTCACTAAAATTTGAAGCTGATTCAACTAAAGCTGCTCTTGTATTTGAAGCATGTGGAGTCATGTCTACATTCATAACTTCACACATTACTAATATATTATCTCCACCTCTAACTGGGTCTGGAAATTGAGCAACTGGTTTTAATACGCAATCAGATTGGTCACCTGTAGCTTGTTGTGTACTTGAACCATCAAAGCCCCAAATCGGAGGCTCTGTTCCTTGTTCAATTATCTTTGTTTTACTCCTTAGTTTTGCGGTCGGAGTTAGACCGTCAATCCATATATATTCTGCTTTTATCTTCATGAAAATAATGTAATATGTATTCAAAGAAATGTTGTTACAGAAATATTAAATAATTGTTTCCAAAATGATAGATAGTTACATAAATATAGATAAAAGCCATAAAAGCTTTGATCAAACCTTTGTAAATCTTGGGCTTAATAAACTCGTCCTAAAAAATATAACTAACTCAAATCAAATTAATTTAGTAGTTACATCCCTAGCTAAATATGGGGAAACAAAGAAGAATCTATCAGACTTTGAATCTACAAACAAATCTTTCCCAACATTAATTATTGTTGACGACAAAGATTTTGAACAAACAATAGATTTGATTCAAAACCCTCTAATTGAGCTTATGTCTAGTAAAAGTGAAATTGAAGAAGTCGGTGCAAGAATTCATGCTTTAGTAGGAGACAATGAGTCAGAGATCCTTGAATTCAAAGATCTCTTAATAAACTTAAAAACTTATGATGCAAAAGCTGGAGATAGCTTGTTGGATTTAACTTTTATGGAGTATGAGTTACTTAAATTTTTTGTTGAAAATCAAGATAATGTTTGGTCAAGAGAGCAGCTTTTAGAAAAAGTATGGGGTTATGACTATTTTGGTGGCGCTAGAACCGTGGATGTTCACGTCAGAAGACTAAGAGCAAAACTGGGAGACAAAAGAAAAAATTGGATTAAGACTGTTCACTCAGTTGGATATAAATTTAACTAAAACTGTTACCGCAACCACAAGTTCTTGAGACATTTGGATTATCAATAGAGAAACCGGATTCCATTAATCCTTCTTTGTAATCTAGGGTTGCACCTTTAACATGTTCCAAGCTTTGACCATCAACTACGATGTTTACTCCATCATATTCTTCAATTACATCACCATCGAACTTATCAGTATCAAAGAACATTTCGTATGAAAAACCTGAGCAGCCCCCTGGTTTAACACCCATTCGAAGAAAACTATCTTCGGAAGATTCCTCAGATTTAAGTTCCTTAAGCTTTTTTACAGCACTATCTGTTGCAAGAACTGCACGTGAAGATTTTATTTGTATATCCATATCTTTTTGAAAACTCCTTAGAATACTGTTATGACTCAAAGCGATATTCTTTTAAAACATCTCTCAACTGTATTTGACCCTGAATTAGGGGCAAATATCGTTGAATTAGGGATGGTTAAAGATGTACAGCATGTAGATAAAACAGTAACAATCAAATTAGCTCTGACAATAGCTGACTGCCCAATGAGGAATCAAATAGAAACAGAAATCAATAGAAAACTAAAGCTTTTGGAAAATGTTGAAACAGTAGAGATAGCAATCACTGCAATGGATCAAAAAGATCGAACTGCTGTTATGGAAAAAGCGAGAGAAAAAGCTAGGGAAAATGCTCAACCAACAAATGTTGATCCTAGAACTAGAGTGATTGCTATTGGAAGTGGAAAAGGGGGAGTTGGAAAATCAACTTTATCTGCAAATATAGCATTGGGTTTAGCAAAAAAAGGATTTCAAACTGGACTGTTAGATGCAGATATTTGGGGATTCTCAATACCAAGGCTGTTAGGGATAACTGGAAGAATTGAAGCAAATAGTGACAAAAAAATGATTCCTCATGAAATTGGTAATTTAAAAGTAATCTCAACTGGTCTTATAACAAGCGATGAAGATACTGCGCTGATGTGGAGAGGTCTTATGTTAAGTAAAGCACTTGAACAATTCTTAACTGACGTGGAATGGGGAGATTTGGATTATCTGATAATTGACTTACCGCCTGGTACAGGAGATATACAGATGGCTCTAAGTAGATTGCTTCCACAAGCTGAGCTAATTGTTGTTACAACTCCACAATTAATGGCACAAAAAGTTGCTACAAGAGTTGCCGATATGGCTAAGAGAAGTTTCATCCCTCTGTTAGGAGTAATCGAAAATATGTCATACTTTGAATCAGACACTGGAGACAAATATAATATTTTTGGTGAGGGTGGGGGTGAAGCTTTGTCAGATAAATTTGGAATACCCCTCTTAGGAAAAGTTCCTATTAGTGAAAACACAAATAATGTAGCAGACAGTGGAACTCCATTAATTGATCAAAATAATTCTATTACGAAAGTAGAGATAGAAAAATTAATAAACAATATTGCTATCCAACTTCCTCCAATTATTGATGAAACATGTACTGGAAGACTAGCAAAAGTTTTTGAGGAACTTTCAAATCAATGAACCCTATTTCTGTTAATGAATTAACTGAATCAGTAAACTCTAATTTACCAAGAGATATAAAATCTACGATTGCAAAAAACATACTTGCCGAGGAAAAAGACTCTGATGTTGCAAAAAATATATTCTCTGAAATTATAAGTGATTTAAGTTCAAAAACTCAAAGAGAAGTTGTAAATGCAACTGGTACTGTACTGCATACAAACTTAGGTCGTTCTCCAAATAACATAAGCTTTCCTGGAAGTTATACAAATATTGAATACGATTTAAAGACTTTAGCTAGAGGAAAAAGAAATGAATACCTATCTGTACTTATGAATAACCTTATAGAATCTCAGGATATTGCTTTTGTAAACAACAATGCTTCTTCTCTTTTTCTTTCATTAAAAGCCATTTCTAAGTCACATAATATTCAAAATGTAATTATTTCTAGAGGTGAAATTATAGAAATTGGAGGCTCATATAGGCTTCCTGAAATAATCAATGAGACTGGTTTAGACCTTGTAGAGATAGGTACAACAAACAAGACTAAATTGAGTGATTACAGAAAAGCATTAGAAAAGTACCCAAATTCTTTGATATTAAAAGTTCACAGGTCAAATTTCTCAATCAAGGGTTTTACAGAGGATGTTTCAATTGAAGAACTCGCTGAATTAAAAAATAAATTTGACGTTTTTCTTTTTCATGACTTGGGGAGTGGTTTAGTAATTGATAAGAAATTTTTAGAAATTAATAATATAAGTATCTTCAGAAATGAACCATTTGTGCAAGATTCACTTTCTGATGGTGCAAATTTAGTTATGTTTTCTGGAGATAAATTGTTTGGGTCAGTTCAATCTGGAATGATTGCAGGAGATGGCGACTTGGTTAATGAAATTAAAAACTACAGTTTATTCAGAACCTATCGTTGCTCACCTATGACCTTATTTGAACTTCAAGAGACTGTACTTAAATATATAAATAAACAAGAAAAGGAGATACCTTTTTGGAATCTTATTACACAGCCTTATTCCTCCTTAGAAGATAGGTGTAAAAATTTGGCTAAATCTATTTCTTTTTCTACAAGCATAGAAAAAGGTGAAAGTGTAATTGGTGGAGGAACACTACCAGATGTCACTTTAGAATCACCTATCTTACTTATAAATAATGAAAAAACAGTAGATACTGTCAATCAGTTAATTAAAAACGATATCCCCATAATTCCAAGAATTATTAAGGATCAAGTTTGTCTTGATTTAAGAAGTGTATTTCAGAATCAAGATGACATAATTGTACAAGCATTAAATAATTCATGACCGTACTTGCAACCGCAGGCCATGTAGATCATGGAAAATCAACTTTTGTAAATTTTTTAACAGGTCAAGAAACTGACAGATTAAAAGAAGAAAAAATCCGCGGATTAACTATAAATCTTGGATATACCTATTTTGAATTTAAAAATAAAAGAATATCTATTGTTGATGTCCCTGGTCATGTTGACTACTTTAAAAACACCATTGCAGGATTTGCAAATGTCGACGGTATAATTTTTTGTATCGACTCTGTTCAGGGGTGGTCTAGACAATCAGAGGAACATTTTCAAGCAATTAGAAATCTGCAGATTAATAATATTTTTTTTGTACTTACAAAAACAGATTTACTAGATTCTCCAGTTGATAAAAGTTTTCTTGAAAAAAAATTAAAAGATGAAAAAGAAATAAATTACACAATTGATGAATTTACCTATAAAACTAGTGATCTTAAACTATTTCAAGAAAAAATAGTAAATTTCTTTAAGTCTGACTCATTTGAAAACCCAAATTCATTATGGATTGATCGTAGCTTTACAAAGGATGGAATTGGTAAAGTTATAACAGGTACTGCTTCTATGGCTTTTGATTTAGAAAATATGTATCTTGCTAGGACAAACAAATTATTAGAAGTAAAAGAAATACGAAATACTGAAGATAAAGTTAAAAATATTACATCCACATCAAGAATTGCTATCTCTCTCAAGAAGGGTACTCAAGACGATATTAGCCGAGGCGATTTGTTAACGAATAAAGTTGTTTCTTCAGGTAAATATATTTTTGCAATTTTAAATGGAAATGATAATGGGTTTAAGAACAAAGGAAGCAATAGATTGTTTGTCGGGACAATAAATCAAATTGTCAAAAGATTAGAAATTATAAATGCTTCAGAAAAAATTTTAATATATATAGAGCTACCAAATAAATTGCCAATATTAGAAAACCAGAAAATATTAATTCAAAATATGGTGTCTAATGATTTCATAGGTGGAAAAATTGCATTTGTTTCGAATAATAATAATTTAGTTAAAACATTTTTCAGACAAGTTCGAAAAACTGAATTTATTGATGTAGAAAAAGCATTTACTCTTCTATCAGAAAATCTAAAGGAAAATTCTAAAGATTATATAGATATAAGCAACAAATACATATCAAAAGATTATTTGGAACGTATGACCCAAAAAATTAAGGAAAATATAAAAACTATAAATTCGGTTGGTGTTAAAAATTATTTCCATGATCAATTTTTCATAGAGAATAATTATATTGATGAATTAATAGATAAAATCGATGGGTTAAATATTATAAATGACCAGTTATTTGTTGATAAAGAAACAACTGTTGATTTAGAGGTTTACCAGAACGTTATCAAGGAGATGTCGACCGATCTATCAGTTAAACGTGTTGATATAAATAAGTTCAATAAAGAATCTATAAAAGAACTCTTTATGAACGAGTATCTATTTAGAGTTGATAAAAATATAATTATTGGAAAAGAGCATAAATCAGAGCTTGTTGAAATTCTGCAAAAATTACCTGATATTTTTGATGTATCCGAATTTAAAGAAGCTTCTAATTTATCCAGAAAGTATGCAATACCTTATTTGGAGTTTTTAGATAAATTTTTATACACTTCAAAAATTAATAGTTCAGGAAAAAGAAAAAAATTAGTTTGATACGTAGAGGTTCTCTCGTTTTCTTTCAACTTCATTTAAGCCACCCCATACACCAAATGGTTCTGAAATTTCATTTGCTTCATCCAAACATTCGATCTTTACAGGACAACCGCTACAGACTGCTTTGGCTTTGGCTTCTCTTTTTTCTCTATCTTCTTTCTTTTCAAATGTAGCTGGCGGAAAAAAAAGATTGCTACTATGTTGTCTGCAAAGTGCATCGTATTGCCATGTAGAAACTTTTATTTGAAGCATATGTAAACAGTAATTAAAGATTCTATTGTGTAAAAAGATTTTTTTCGCGAAGTAATTAACTAAATTGACAGTTTTCCATCTATTTCGGCAATTTCTACTTCTTGATTAATTTCTAAAGATTGTTTATTTTTTATTTCTACAACAAAATTATTGCTTTCTAATTGGACAAGTGCTCTGTTATCACTTAACAATTCAACAATTTTGACCTTTGAGCCCTTAAACGATGACATTGCACTTGTGTCTGTAGTAAGCCTGGATCTAATAACTGTAGGTATTGCAACAAAATAAAAGAAAGAGATTATTGAAGAAGCAAATATCATCAAGAAATTATTTATTTCTAATTGGTAATTTGAAAACATTACAATTGATGAAATATGCAAAATCGAAAAAGCAGCTATTCCTAAAGGACCAAAATATCCCCTTGCTAATATTTTTATAAAAATCAGAAAAGAAATGAGAAATAGAATTAAACCATAATAATTTAAACCGAACTCAGTAAATGTTATAGAGGAGAAGCCAATAAGCAGAGCTCCTATAAATGCCATCAATCCAGGCCCAATTGCAAATAGCTCTAAACCTAGTAGTGCAAAACCTAGAGCAAAAAATAAATAAGTAAAGAATGGGTTTGATATTGAAATATAAAATCTTTCATACAAAGACGGTTTTACAAATTTGATTTCATTAATATCATCAGAGTTAATATCGAAACTTACAATGCCAGATGTTCCTGATTCTTCTGAAATTATATTGGATATTATTTTTTCATTTCCTAAGTTTTCAATAAATGCTCCAATTGAACCTACGACCATATAACCTTCATAGATTCCTTCTTGATTTATAAATTCGAACTCATTATTAGAAAGTTTATTAATAATTGTTGTACCAGGTGATATACCAACGTAGTCAAATGACTTCAAAAGTCTTGCATCAACTGTTGTCTCGTTTGGCCCGACCCAGATGGCTTTTGGTGTTTTGATGCCCTTAAGTAATTCTTGTAATTCAACGACACTATTTTCACTTGTGTCAGAAGCGTTGTATTGAATAACAAATAAGCTTGTTTCTCTTAAATCATTCTCGCCTATATATCTTTGAATGGCATTGATATGACTATTTGAAAATATACCATCAATTTCGAATATGCTAATTTGTGTTATATTTACAGCTGCAAAAAATAATATAGGTAATAGTTTTAACATTTTATATACTTAAATATATACAATAGTAGTCTTTTAAAACTGTGAAAATTTGCTTGATAACAGATAACGAATGGGTAAAGGATTCTTTACTAAAGTATCTTGATTTTGATTACAATTTTACTCATCTTATTGGTAGTGATGATATCAAATTATCATACGATTATATTTTTGTTGATATGCAAGTTAATAACAATGGCGGTCCTTCAATCATCAGAGAAATTGGGCGCAACAATAAATTTGCAAATTCAAAAAAAATTCTATTAATTGACAGAGAAGCAGATGTTTTTCAGGCTAAGAGGGTTGGAGCTGATGGACATCTTTTAAAACCAATTGATAAAACAAATTTAAAAAAAGTATTTACTTAAAACAAAAATTATCTAAAATCAATGATACAAATTGAGTATTAACTTTGACATCGTTTTATACATAGTATTTTTTCTTTGCCTAATCTTGTCTGGCATGCTTTCAGGCTCTGAAACAGCTATAACTTCTATTCCAATACAAAAAATACATCAATTGGATGAAAACAAAAAGAATAAAAGGATTAAAAGAGCTAAAGAAAATATTGAAAAAACTATTGGTGGAATATTAGTTGGTAACAACTTTGTTAATATATTGATGGCATCAGTTGCAACACTTATTTTTGTAAGGCGTTTTGGAGAAAGTGCAGGTAGTGCGATAGCAACGGTGTTTACTACAGTTATAGTTCTAATTTTTGGAGATATTACTCCAAAAACTTTGGCAACGAAGTTGCCGATATCATTTTTATCAAGAACTACGTTTTTAGTTGAAATTCTTTCAAAAGTATTTGCTCCATTTACTGAAGGTATAACAAAGATGATAATGAAATTTGTTAAAACACCTGATGAAGATGATGCAGAGGTTACAGAAGCTGACATACAAGCTTTAACCGCACTTGGTGAAATTGAAGGGCAAATTTTACCAGCTGAAAGAGAGATTATTGATTCACTTCTAGATTTTTCTGATAGACCTATTAAAGAAATTATGACTCCAAGGGTAGATGTTTTGTTTCTATCAATTCCTGTTGTTATGGAGGATGTAAGAAAAATTGTTGATGAAAAAAGAATATCGAGAATGCCAATTTCAAGAACAGAATCATTAGATGATACTTTTGGAATTGTATACGTAAAAGATTTATTCAATCTTGAAAATGAAGCTACATCAGTAGAAGTAGAAAATCTTGTTAAAGATGCAATTTACCTACCAGAATACACAACTGTACTGTCTGCTTTAAATATTCTTAGAGAAAATCAGGCAAGCTTTGCATGTGTAATAGATGAGAATGGTGGAATAGAAGGTGTAATTACTATCAAAGACGTTCTTTCTGAATTCGTTGGCGATCTGCCAGATGAACATGATGAAAGATTCAAAGGAATTAAAAGACTAGGTCCTGGTCAATGGGTTGTAGAGGGGAAAACAGACATTGATGATTTTGAAGAATTTTTTGGCCTTGAGTCACAAGAGTCTGATGTTGCTACAGTAGGAGGGCTGTATTTAAGCTATTCAGAAAAACTGCCAAGTATAAATGAAAAAATTACAGTCCATGGTCT
>LULQ01001019.1_pt1 | contig 10894 bp, 10 predicted proteins | sample 728091 | NCBI WGS metagenome assembly LULQ01 (sample SAMN03860285, study PRJNA289734) | marine metagenome | biome: seawater column; feature: ocean; material: water; isolation source: Red Sea water column Station 149 - depth 10m | place: Saudi Arabia: Red Sea | collected 2011-10-15 | depth 10 m
GCTGGCTCCCGGCCGTGGACGCCCTCGGTGAGGCGACCGCCGAGATCGACACCACCGACCTGCCCGGCTTCTCGGCCGCGGCCGTCGCCGGGCACAGCGGCAAGATCCGCTCGGTGCGCGCCGGCGACCGCCAGCTGCTGGTCTTCCTCTCCCGCACCCACTACTACGAGGGCAAGGGCGTGGAGGCCGTCGTGCACGGCGTGCGCACGGCCGCCGCCGCCGGTTGCCGGGCGATCGTGCTGACCAACGGCTGCGGTGGCCTCAAGGAGTCCTGGACCCCCGGCACCCCGGTCCTGATCAGCGACCACATCAACCTCACCGGCCGCTCCCCGATCGTGGGTGCCCGCTTCGTCGACCTCACCGACCTCTACTCCGCGCGGCTGCGCGCGATGTGCCGCGAGGTCGAGCCGTCCCTCGACGAGGGCGTCTACGTCCAGTTCCCCGGACCGCACTACGAGACGCCGGCCGAGGTCCGGATGGCCGGTGTCCTCGGTGGCCACCTGGTGGGCATGAGCACCACGCTCGAGGCCATCGCGGCCCGGGAGGCGGGCATGGAGGTGCTGGGCATCAGCCTGGTCACCAACCTGGCGGCCGGCATCAGCGACCAGCCGCTGGACCACTCCGAGGTGATCGAGGCCGGTCGCGCGGCCGCCTCGCGCATGGGCGACCTCCTCAGCCGCGTCGTCCCCCGGATCTGACAGGAGCCCACCGTGACCGCACCCTCCTCCCCGGACACACCCGCTGACGGTCCCGCCACCGGTCCCTCCACCGGTCCCTCCGCCGGTCCTGCCTCGAGCGGCGCCGAGACCCGCGAGCGGCTCCTGGTCGCGGCCACGCGGGCCTTCGCCGAGCACGGCGTCGCCAACGCCTCGCTGCTCGACATCACCCGCCAGGCCGGCCAGCGCAACCGGGGCGCGGTCCACTACCACTTCGGCTCGCGCGAGGGACTGCTCGCCGCGGTGCTCGAGCAGCACGCCGACTTCCTGGCCGAGCGCGAGCACCGCCTGCACCAGGCGGCGCTGGAGCGCCCCGCCGACGACCTCCCCGCGGCCCTGGAGGCGCTGGTGCGACCGGCGACCGAGCTCTCGGAGACCGGGTGGAGCGGCCGCTGCTACCTGGTGGTCGTCGCCGACCTGATCGCCGACGAGCAGCACGACAAGGACGCCGACGTCCGGGCCGAGCTCGAGCGCACCGGCGGCGTCCCTGTCTACGAGCTCATCTCCGCGCGGATGCCCGAGATGCCCGAGGAGGTCCGGGCCGAGCGCCTGGCACTGTTGACCTCCTTCGTCCTGCGGGCCATCGGCGATCGTGCCCGGGCCGAGGAGCGCGGCTCGACGCAGCGCCTGGGGCTGGACACCGAGACCTTCGTGCGCAACCTCGTCTTCATGGCCACCGGCATGCTCCGCGCCGACCTGCCCCGGACCTGACGTAGCCCCGTGCCCAGGATCACCGGCGGGTCGCTCGCCGAGCACCGCGCACAGATCCACCAGCGCGTCTTCGCCGCCTTCGCCGACCTGCTGGCCGAGCGCAGCTTCGACGCGATCACGATGGCGCAGATCGCGGCCGGCGCCGAGGTCGGCCGCACCACGATCTACCACCACTTCCCCGACAAGGAATCGGTGGTGGTCGCCTTCGCCACCCATGAGACCTCGCGCTACCTCCAGCGTCTCGAGGAGGTTCTGGCCCAGGCCCCCGACCCGGCCGCGCGGCTGCGCGCCTACGTGCACCACCACCTGGCGTCCGGCGAGGAGTTCCACCTCGGCCTGGGCCCACGGCTGTACGGCGTGCTCCCGGCCGAGTCGCGCGAGGCCATCCGCGAGCACGTCGTCGCGGTCGAGGAGGTGCTGCGCGAGGTGCTGGACGACGGCCAGCGCGCCGGTCTCTTCACCGTCGACGACCTCGACGCGACGCTCGCGCTCATCCACGCCTGCCTCGCTCCCCGGGGACTCGCCCCGGAGAGCGTGGCGACGTTCGTGCTGCGAGCGGTCAGCGCACCTTGAAGCGGACCCGGTCCTTGGACCGGTCGTGGTCCTCGTCGCCCTCGTAGGTGGCGATGGCCACGAGCTTGCCCTCGCTGGCCCGGTCCAGCCGCACCTTCACCTTGCCGCCCGAGCGCAGCGTGGCCCGATGGGTCTCGACCCGGCCGGACTGGCGGACCTTCAGCACCACCCGGCCCGAGGCCGGCGCGCCGTCCGCGGTGACGAGGATGCGCATCGCGCCGCGTCCACCGGCGGCCGGCTTCTTCAGGACCCGGAGCATGGTCGTGGTCGTCACGGGTCCGGCATCCCTCCCGGGCAGGGGGGTGACGGTGTCCTGGCTGGTGTTGGAGTGCGTGTGGGCCTGCCAGGTGAAGACGGAGACCGTGCCCTCCGGCGCCCCGTCGGGCAGGGACAGGGTGCTGCTGAACGCCCCGTCGAGGATCCGTCCGGGGGTCACCCAGTCCACGGCCAGGAACTGCTCGGTGTTCTCCCGCTCCGAGACGTCCGGGAGCACGTCGCCCTCGGCGATGCCGACGTAGACGCCGCTGTCGCCGGGGCAGCTCTCCGCGCGGAAGCCGGTGCCGAGGATCCGGTAGCTGTCGCCGCTCGTGGTGTCGAGGCGGGACACCGCGACCGACGGCGAGGCCGGGGCCGGCTCGCACGTCTCCGGCTCGGGCTCTGGCTCGGGCTCCGGCTCGGGCTCGGGTGACGGGACGTGCACCGCGGTGGCGGTGAGCGGCGCCGGTGCCTTGGCGTCCTGGGCCGGGTCCTCGCTGGTGGCCCGGAAGTGGTCGCGCGACTCCTCGGTCACCTGGTCGAGGAAGGCCGCGGGGAAGCTCCTGCCCACCCCGGCCCAGTCCGGGGTGGCGCCGAGGGTGGCGACCCCGTCGGAGACGGACCAGTCCTCGCCGGTCACCGAGAACGTCGCGACGACCACCCGGGTCGGCGTCGTGCTCGTGCCGGGCAGGATCGGGAGCACGGCCGACAGGGGGCTGGGGGTCTCGCCGGACACCACGGCCGTGACCTGCCCGGCGCCGGTCTCGTCCACCTGGAGCCGCGGCTCGGCGAGCGTGAGGGAGTACTGCGTCGAGATGCCGAGGAACGGGTCTGGCACCGATCCGGTGACCGAGCCGGCGTACGACACCGTGGTGACGCCGGTGGCCTCGTCGTGGCTGCCCCGGCCGTCGGGGAACGTGACGACCCCGTCGGACTCCGTCGCACCTCCGGAGAGGCTGCGGTCGAAGACGTCGGTGAACTCCTGGGAGACCGCCCAGTCCAGGGTCAGCGGCGCCGCGGGCTCGGGCTCGGGCACGACGTGGGTGGGTGTGGCCTGGGCGACGAAGGCCGCCGGACGCTTCTTCTCGTCCGAGCCCGAGCCGGTGGCGTAGAAGTGGGCGCGGACACCGGAGGTGATCTGGTGCAGGAAGGGGACGGCCCAGGCGCGGCCGTCGATCGGGGTCCCCTCGTCCATGCCGAGCTCGGCGGCGTCGTCGCTGCCCGGCTCGACGACACCCGCCCAGTCGGGGGTCGCCGACAGCGAGGCGAGCGCACCGTCCGGTGACCAGTCGGACGAGCCGGCGTCGAAGCCGAACAGCACGACCCTCGCGGGCTGGGTCTTCTGCGCCTCCTCGCCCTGCGCGGCGATGTTGGCGGCCGAGACCAGCGCCGTCATCTCCCCGCGCCCGGAGCCGTCGACGTGCAGCACCGGCTCGGCGATGCGGACGTGGTAGAACTCCTGGCCCAGCTGGAAGGCACCTCTCACCGAGCCCTGGTAGGCCACCTCGGAGACGCCGGTGGCGGGGTCGTAGGTGCCGCTCCCCCCGGGGAAGGTGACCACACCGCCCGAGTCCTCGGTCGCGCCCCCGCCCAGCTCGTGGCTGCTGAGGTGGTCGTCGAACTGCTGGGACACCTCCCACCGCAGCACCGGGGCCGTCGCGGTGGTGTCACCGCTGCTCTCGTCGGCGACGGCGGGCGCCGCGAGGATGCCCGCGAGCACGACGGGCAGCGTGCCGAGGCAGCAGACCACCAGGCCCGCGAGCATCCTGCGCACGGCTCAGCGCACCGTGAGGGTCAGCCGGTCGGCCGACCGCGCGTAGGTGTCGGACGGCTTGAAGACCACGACGACCTTCCACTTCCCACGGGACAGCTTGGGCAGCGTGACGCTGGCCTTGCCACGGGTGACGGCCTTGGTCACCTTCTTGGTCTTGCCGCCCTTCTTCGCGGTCACGACGGCCTTGCCGGTGGCCTTGCCCGCGTCACCGGTGACCTTGGCCAGGAGCACGCCACGACGCTTCGTCGTCGGCTTCTTCTTGACCTTCACCGTGGTCGTCGAGGCGACGTCGGCGAGCCCGAGGGCCGCCCAGTCGATCGCGACCTCGGTCTCGGTGTCCTGGCTGGTGTTGGAGTGGGCGTGGGCCTGCCACGTGTAGACGCTGTAGTCGCGCTGAGCGTCCAGGTCCGCCGGGTCGGCGGTCAGGGTGACGTCGATGGTGCCGTCGGTCATCTGCGCGGCCGGCACCCAGGCGGCGGCCGCGAAGGCGTCCTGGTCCTCCTGCGAGTCGGTGTCCGGGAGGCCGCCGGCCGGCGCGAGGCCGACGTACACCCCGTCGTCACCGGGGTTGGTCTCGCCGGTGAAGCCGGAGCCGTCCACGTCGAGCACGAGGGCGTCGGGCGTGGCGGAGGAGGTGCTCACCGCGACCTGCGGCCCGGCGGCCTCGGCCGCGAACGCCGCCGGCTGCTTGGTCGCGTCGGAGCCGGAGCCGGAGGCGTAGAAGTGGGCACGCACGCCGGGCGTGAGCTGGGCCAGGAACTCCGGCGCGAACGACTGGCCGTCGACCGGCTGGGTGTCGGAGAGGCCCAGCGCCAGCGCGGCCGGGCTGCCGGTGGGCAGCACGCCGGCCCAGTCCGGCGTCGCCTGCAGCGTGGAGAGCCCGCTGGTCGGCGTCCAGGCCGCGTCGGCGAACGTCGTCACCAGGACCCGGGCGGGGGTGTGGGTGGACAGGTGGTCGTCGAAGCGGGGCGAGATCTCCCAGCTCAGGACGGGCGCGGCGGCGTCGGCGTGGGCCGGGGCGGCCAGCCCGACGACGGCGGCGGAGGCCGCGAGCGTCGGGACCAGGGCCGTGGCCAGGCTGACACCGAGGGCGGTGGCGCGGTTCATGGCGTGTTCCTCTTCTTGACGGGGACGAGCAGGACCGCGACCGAGAGCAGCAGCAGGCTGCCCCCGACCCACCACAGCGGGTCGGGACGGTCACGTGGGGTCGCCGTGGCCGGGGCGGCCAGCCCGACGACGGCGGCGGAGGCCGCGAGCGTCGGGGCCAGGGCCGTGGCCAGGCTGACACCGAGGGCGGTGGCGGCGTCGGTCCCACGACGTCGTCCTCGCCCGTCGACAGGGTCAGCGGCGCGGCGACCTTGAAGGCGTCGGTGGCGCCGCCGCTGGAGTACCAGAACGCGGCGGTGCCGAGCCGGTCCATGACGTCGACGAAGGACTGCGGGAAGGAGCCGGCGTGCTCGCCGTCGCGCTGCTGCGGGACGCCGCTCACCCGCACCCCGAGGTACGCCGGCCGCCAGCTGAGCCCGGCGTCGAGGCTGCCGTCGGTGAGCGCGTCCACCTCCACGTCGGGCAGGTCCGCGACCGTGACCCGCTCCGGGGCGACCGGCTCCCACACGTCCGGGTCCGCCTGCGAGGAGGCGTAGCCCGACACCTCGGCGGTGAGCGCCCCGGCACCGTCGGCGACCTCGAGCACGGGGTCGGCGAGGTGGAAGAAGCTCATCCCGGAGTAGTAGAGGACCGTCACCTCGCCCTCCCAGGCGATGGTGGCGGTGCCCTCGACGGGGTCGACCACACCGTCGCCACCCGAGACGGTGACGGTGTGGTTGCTGAAGGTGCCGGCCGTCGGGGACCCGAGCGGCTCTCCGGCGCTGGTGGTGCGCAGACCGGCCCAGGTGGCACGCCGCCAGGCGGTGCCGTCCCACTTCTCGACCCGGACCGCGCCGTCGCGGCTGCTCCAGTCGGCCCGGTCGATCGTGGTCCCGCCCCGGCCCGGGTCGGGGATGCGACCGGCGGAGAAGAAGTTGTAGGTGTCGGGGGCGAAGGCGCGGTTGCTCGACTCGTCGTTGAGGCCCCAGCGCAGGGTGACGTCCTCGAGCGCGGTGGTGGTGGGTGCGTCGGGCTCGGCCGGCTGGTCCTGGGCCGCGGCCGGCAGGGCGACACCCGCGGCGCCGACGGCGAGCAGCAGCGCGGCGAGGAGACGGCGGCTCATGCCCGCCTCCCGCGCACGAGCAGGGCCAGGCGCAGCAGGGCCAGCGCCAGCAGCGGCGCCCCGGCGACCACGAGCAGGACGGCGCCGGGGTCCCGGCCCGACTCCTGGCCGGACTCCTGGCCGGACGCGGCGACGCGCTCGACGGGGAGCGTGCCGGCCTGCTGCACCGCGAAGGACACCTCCGGCGCGTCCGTGCCCTCGCCCGCCCACAGGCGCAGCACGTGCGTGCCCGGGCCGAGGTCGACCGGGAGCGCGAGCACCCCGGCGAGCGTGCCGTCGGAGCCGGCGACGAAGGGGCCCGCTCCCGCGACCCCGTCGTCGAGGACCAGGGAGTACTGCCGGCCCGCGGTGAGGCCCACCGCCGAGAACGGCAGGACGGTTGGTGGCGTTGCTGACGCCGTGCGCGCCGACGGTGATCACGCCGCAGGTGACCTCGCGGCAGTCGATGGTGCGCGACCCGCCGCTGCGGTCGAAGGCCTCGAAGACCGCCCCGGGGACGGTCAGGGTGGCCGACCAGGCGCCGGTCCGGGTCATCGTCGCCTGCGCGGAGGAGGAGGTGTCGGAGCCGGGGAAGGCGACGAACTGCTGGAAGCCCTGGTTGTCGCGCGACTCGCTGTCGGGGACGTAGAAGTAGTCCTCGCCGGTGCGCCCGCCCTGGCTGGGGCGCCAGCCGTCGCGAACGTGGCCGAAGAACACGTAGACGCCGCCGTGCCCGCCCTGCACGGCCTGGAACCCGCTGCCGCGCACGGTCAGCGTGGTGGCGTACGTCGGGTCCACGACCGCACCGCCGTCGGGGCCGGTGACGGTGACGCGTCCCTGCGCGTGCGCGGGGCCGGCCATCCCGACCGGCACGACCAGCCCGGCGAGCAGCAGGATCAGGACAGCAGCGCGTCGCACGACGCCTCCTCCCGGACCGGGACGACGACCAGCGCACCGTCGACGTCGACCACCCGCACGGGGTGCTGGTAGACCTCGCCGAGCAGCTCGGCGGTGAGCACCTCGTGGGGAGCCCCGTCGGCGCGGACCGCGCCGCGCGCGAGGACGCAGATGCGGTCGGCGTACGCCGCCGCCAGGCTCAGGTCGTGCAGCACGACCACCACGGCGCGACCGACGCGCGCGAGGTTGCGGGCGACCGACAGCACGGCCTCCTGGTGCCGGATGTCGAGGGCGGCCGTGGGCTCGTCGAGCAGCACCACCGCGGTGTCCTGCGCCAGCACGCGGGCCAGGTCGGTGCGGGCGCGCTCGCCACCGGAGAGCGTGGGGTATCTGCGCTCGGTCAGGTGCACGACGTCCGCGCGCTGCAGCGCCTCGTCGACGAGACGCTCGTCGTCGTCCTCGTGGCCGGTGCGCGCCCACGGGGCACGCCCCATCGCGACGACCTCGCGGACGAGGAACCCGAAGGCCAGCCGCCCCTGCTGCGGGAGCACGGCGCGGCGCCGGGCGAGGTCGAGGGAGCGCATGGACCGGACCTCGCGCTCGCCGAGCCGGACCGTCCCGGCGTCGAGGTCGAGGTCGCCGGCCAGGGCGGCCAGCAGCGTGGACTTGCCGGCGCCGTTGGGGCCGACGAGCGCGACCAGCTCGCCCCCGCGGACCTCGAGGTCGACGCCGTCGAGGACGGTGCTGCCGTCGAGGCGGACCGACACGCCCTCGGCGCGGAGCCGGGTGGCGCTCATGCCCAGGCCCCCGAGGTGCGGCGGGCGCGACGGATCAGCCAGAAGAAGAACGGGCCGCCCACCAGGCTGGTGAGCATGCCGATCGGCAGGTCGGCGTACGCCACGAGGGTGCGCGCGCCGAGGTCGGCCACGACCAGCAGCAGTGCCCCGCCGAGCGCGCTGGCCGGCACCAGCAGTCGGTGACCGGGGCCTGCGAGCAGCCGGACGAGGTGCGGGACGACCAGGCCGACGAAGGCGATGATCCCGCAGAAGGCGACGGCGGCGGCGGTCAGCAGGGCGACCACGACGATGGCGCCCATCCGCAGCCGCTCGACGTCGACACCGACGTGCCGGGCGGCGCGGTCGCCGAGCGCGAGCAGGTCCAGGCGGCGCGACATGGCCATGGCGGCCACCAGGCCGACGACCATGAAGGGTGCGGCGACGCCGACCTGCTCCCAGCGCGAGCCGTTGAGGCTGCCGAGCTGCCAGAACACGATCTCCTCGCGGGCCTGTTGGTCGCCCAGGAACAGCAGGAAGGCCAGTCCGGCGCTGGCGACCGCGTTGACCGCGATGCCGGTGAGCACCAGCGTGACCACCTCGGTGCGTCCGCCGTCGCGGGAGAGCAGGTAGACCAGGATCGTGGTGACCAGGCCGCCCACGAACGCGAAGAGCGCGACGGTCCAGGTCCCCACCAGGGCGAGGTCGAAGACGATGACGGTCGAGGCCGCCAGCGCGGCGCCGGCGGAGACGCCGACCACCCCGGGCTCGGCCAGCGGGTTGCCGAAGATCCCCTGCATGAGGGCCCCGGCGGTGGCCAGCGCGGCGCCGGCGACCGCGGCCATCACGACGCGGGGGAAGCGGACGGTCCACAGCGTGACGTCGCCCTGCGGGTGGCTCGGCATCGGGCCGAGGTCCAGGCCCAGGCGGTGCAGCAGCGAGCCGACCACCTCGGCCGGGGCCACGTCGAGCTGGCCGCGACCCGCGGCCACGACGACGGCGGTGAGCAGCGCGAGGGACAGCATGCCCAGCAGGCCCACCCGCCGCACCGACGTACGCCGCTGGGCGGCCGTGACGGGGACCGCGGTCACGACCCGGCTCCGGGGGCGTGGACCGCGACCGCGAGGGCGTTGAGCGTGGTGGCCGTCGTCGGCCCGAAGCCGAGGATCTCGGCGTCGGCCATGTCGACGAAGCGGCGCTGCTGCCCCGCCGGGGTGCTGGCGAGCGCGGGCAGCCGCTCCAGCAGCCCGTCCACCCCGCCGGCGGACTCCAGCCCGTCGGTCATCATCAGGACCAGCTCGGGCTGGGCGGCCACGATGCCCTCGTCGGTGACCGGCTTCATCCCGTCCCAGCCGATCTCCTCGGCCACGTCGTAGAGGCCGACCGCGTCGATGAGGGAGTCGGCGCCGCTGCCCTCGCCGAAGAGGTAGTAGACGCCCGACTGGCCGCGGACATAGAGGAAGACCGTGCGCAGCCGCTGGGTCGGGTCGGCCGGGGCGACGGCCTCGATCTGCTCGGTGACGGCGGCGACCTCGGACTCGATGCGCTCGGCCAGCGTGCGGCCGCGCTCGGGCACGCCGAGGGCGTCGGCGACCTCCATCGTGAGCGAGGAGAGGTTGTCGAGGCCGCGGTGGGAGTCGGTGACGACGACGGGGATGCCGGCGTCGCGCATCTGGAGCACGACGTCCCAGGGGCCCAGGGAGGTGTCGGTGAGGATGACGGTCGGGTCGAGCGCGAGGATCGCCTCGGCGTTGAGGTCGTGGCCGTTCTGCGTGACCAGCGGCAGGTCGGCGGCCTCGGCGAACTGGGTGGAGGTGTCGCGCCCGACGACCTGGCCGCCCAGGCCGAGCTCGTGGACGGTGCGCGAGAGGGTGCCGTGGAGGTCGAGGGCCAGGATGCGGCTGGTGTCGGCGACCGTGACCTCGGTCCCTTGCGCGTCCTCGACCGTGACCGGCAGCTGCGGCTGGGGACCGGTCACCGGGTCGACGGGTGTCGGGGCCGTGACGGCGCTCGTCGGGCCCTCCCAGGAGCGCGGATCGGCCAGCACGTCGTCGCGCACGTCGGCGAGCGAGGGCGCCACCGTCGTGGTGGCGGACGAGGACGCGGTGCCGTCCGCGCCGGCCGCGCAGCCCGTGAGAACGGTGGTGAGCAGGAGGGCGCACACGGCGGCCAGGGCCGCGGGCAGGGGGGAACGCATGGGTACCGTCTCTCGATCCGGGCGCGGCCTGGCCACGCGAAGTTAGGTGAGGCTAACATCATCTAACCAAGGGTAGCCTTACCTGTCCAGACGTTTGTTGACACAGTGTCGACTTGTTGTCGACACTGTGTCGAGAACTCCGCCCGCACGGCCGTCCGTGCACGTCCCCACTCCCAGAGGACCCGATGACCACCACGCTGCTCGCCCTCTCCGCCGCCATGCGCGAGGGCTCCCGCGCCGAGCACGAGGCCGCCGAGGGCTCCTCGTTCATGAGCGAGCTGCTCGACGGCGGCATCGCACCCGAGGGCTACACCGCCTACCTCCTGCGGCTGCGCACGGTCTACGCCGCGATGGAGTCCGTCGGGCGCCAGCACCTCGACGACCCGTTCGTCGCCGCCGTGCACGACGTGGACCTCGAGCGCCTGGCGGCCATCGACGCCGACCTGGACCACTGGGCCCCCGACGGCCCGCGCGAGGTCGACTCCCCCGCCGCGGACGCCTACGCCGCCCGACTGCGCGCCTCCTCGGCCTGGGGCGGCCTCTTCGCCGCGCACCACTACACGCGCTACCTCGGCGACCTGTCCGGCGGCCAGGCCATCGGCCGCTGCCTGGACCGGGCCTTCGAGCTCGACGGCCGCGGCATCGCGTTCTACGACTTCGCAGCGATCGGCAAGCCCAAGCCCTACAAGGACGCCTACCGCGCGCGGCTCGACGCCCTCGGCACCTCCCCGGAGGAGACCGAGCGGGTCGTCGCCGAGGTCAAGGTCGCCTTCGGGCTCAACCAGGCACTGTTCGAGGAGCTGGGCCGCG
>LULQ01000610.1_pt1 | contig 10851 bp, 8 predicted proteins | sample 728091 | NCBI WGS metagenome assembly LULQ01 (sample SAMN03860285, study PRJNA289734) | marine metagenome | biome: seawater column; feature: ocean; material: water; isolation source: Red Sea water column Station 149 - depth 10m | place: Saudi Arabia: Red Sea | collected 2011-10-15 | depth 10 m
GTACAATGTGAAGGGCACCACCAACGTCTATTTCGACACCGCCAGGTACAATCTGTCGCAGCAGGCGCGAGCCGAGCTGTGCCAGGCCGCCGAGCAGGCGATCCTCGCCGCCAACCCGCACATCAAGTACCTCAACTTCGACGACCACGGCTTCTGCGTCCTCGACCTCGACGCGCAGCGAGCGCAGTGCGACTGGTTCGTCATCGGCTCGCGCACCGACCCCGACACCCCCATCACCTGGACCCGATCCTTCGCCACCGACTCCGGCGCCGGCTCGGTGCGGGAGGTGGACGCCCCGGTGGGCTGAGGGTCCGCGGACGTCATACGGACGGGACGTCCGTTCGTGCGCTGCGTATGACGTCCCGAGACCGACGGCGTGAGACGTCATACGTCTTGCGGAAGGGGACGTCCTGTCCGTATGACGTCCCGCGTGTGCCGAGCGGGTCAGCCGGCGGAGGCGGCCAGCCGCGTGAGGGCCTGGCGTACGACGGCGGGGTCGGTGGTCGTCCACATGGGCGGCAGGCTCGCCTTGAGGAAGGAGCCGTAGCGGGCCGTCGCGAGCCGCGGGTCGAGCACGGCGACGACGCCGCGGTCGGTGGTGGTGCGGATCAGGCGGCCGGCGCCCTGGGCCATCAGCAGCGCGGCGTGGGCGGCCGCGACCTGCATGAAGCCGTTGCCGCCGGCCTTGTCGGCGGCCTTCTGCCGCGCACTCATCAGTGGGTCGTCGGGGCGCGGGAAGGGGATGCGGTCGATGAGCACCAGCTGGCAGGTGTCGCCGGGGACGTCGAGGCCCTGCCACAGCGAGAGGGTGCCGAACAGGACGGTGTGGTGGTCCTCGACGAACTGCTTCGCCAGCTCGGGCAGCTGGGCGTCGCCCTGGGCCAGGGTCGTCAGGTGCGGCAGCCGTTCGCGGACCGCCTCGGCCGCCGCTTCCGCGGCCCGGCGCGAGGAGAACAGCCCCAGCGTGCGGCCGTCGGCGGCGTCGACGAGCTCGGCGATCTCGTCGAGCTGGGCCTTCACGAGGCCGTCGCGGCCCGGCGGCGGGAGGTGCCGGGCGACGTAGAGGATGCCCTGGCGGCCATAGTCGAAGGGCGAGCCCACGTCGACCCCGCGCCACGGCAGGACCCCGTCGCCCTCAGGGACCGACCCTCCGTCGACGACCCGCTCCGAGGGCTTGAGCCCCACGGAGGTGGCGACCGAGGAGAAGTCACCGCCGAGCATCAGCGTCGCCGAGGTCATCACGACGGTCTTGTCGGTGAGCAGCTTGTCGCGCATCTGGCCCCACACCTGCAGCGGCGCCACGCACAGCCGCGGCGCGGAGCGCTCCCCGCCCTCGGAGAGCCACAGCACGTCGGACTCCAGGTCGGCGGCCATCCGCTCGGCGACGGCGAAGACGTCCTGCACCGAGCCCTTGGCCTGCTGGCGCCCGGGGTCTCCGTCGCCCTCCCCCGGCTTCTCCTTCGGGAACGCCGAGACGCACGCACGGGCCGCGTCGCGCACCAGCTGCAGGGCGTCGCCGAGCTGCTCGGGCAGCACCTCGAACCGCCCCGGCGAGGCGGTCGTGATCGCGTCGCGCAGCGCCTCACCCGCGTCAGCGAGGTCGTCGGCGGGGTTGCTCGCGCCCTCCGCGGAGACGTGCTTGCGCGCGCGTCGCGCCGCCCGCTCCACGTCGGGGGCCGTGAGCTCGTCGGTGGCCGCCTGGGTCACCCGGGCGACGAGCTCGTGCGCCTCGTCGATCACGACGGCGTCGTACTCCGGGCGCTGCGCGCCCAGGCAGTCACGATGGCCGACGGAGACCTGGCGCCACTCCCGCTCGGTGTGGCGAGGGGCGTTGTCGCGCTCGCCGGACCCGCCGTTCTCGGCGTCCTCCTCGGCCCACGCGCGCAGCTCGAGGACCTTCTGCCCCATCGACCCCTCGGGCAGCTGGACGAGCGCCCCCTGGTCGTCGGGCACGCCCTCGCGCACGCGGTGGAGGCAGGCGTAGTTGGAGCGACCCTTGAGCACGGCGTAGGAGGTGTCGACACCGTCCTGGCCCTTCATCGCCTCCATCAGCCGCGGCACGTCACGCTCGACGAGCTGGTGCTGCAGCGCGAGCGTCGCGGTCGCCACGACCACCCGCTTGTCGTGCAGCAGGGAGGGCACGAGGTAGGCCAACGACTTGCCGGTGCCGGTGCCGGCCTGGACGAGCAGGTGCTGGTCGTCGGCCAGCGCCCGACCGACCTCCTCGGCCATCTGCACCTGGCCCTCACGGGTGGCACCGCCGAGGGCGGTCACGGCCGTCTCCAGCACGGCGCTGACGCTGGTCCTCGGCTCACTCACGCCGAGCACCCTAGTCGCGGCCGGGGACGTTCCCCGCCTCGCCGTCAGGCGTCTGTGGACAACCTCACGGCCACCGCGTCACCGAACGCGGCGTGACCGGCCGGGGTGAGGTGCAGCAGGTCCGGGAGGTAGTCCAGCGACAGGTCGCTCACCGCCACGAACCGCACACCGTGCTCCGCGCAGAGCCGCTCGAGCACGCCCTCGACCCGCGGGACGTACGCCGACCGCGCCGGCGCGGCCGCGGGCCCGACGACGGTCAGCGGGTGGCCGTCGAGCTGGCCGAGGAGCCGCTCGAACCCTGCGGTGATCTCCGCCGCGGACATGTCCCAGTCGTTGAGGCCGCCCGCCACGACCACCGGCGTACCCGCGGGCAGCGGACGCAGCGCCGCCCTCGCCCGCGCCGCGAACGACACCTGCGGGCCCGGGTCGGCTCGTCGAGACCGAGACCGGCGGTCCAGGAGTCGCCGATGACCAGCAGGTCCTCCCCCGCCCCGGACACCGCGCCCGCGCGGGCCGCCGAGTCGGCGGCGAACGTCTCGCACCGGGTCGGCCCGGAGCCGGTCGCGCGGCCGGTCACGACGACCACCGACAGGGCCACGAGCACCGCGGCGAGCGCCACGACCGAAAGACGACGGTGCGGTCGCCCGCTCTGCTCCGCCGGCTCACGCCGCGCCCCCCGGAAGGCCATGGCCCCATGGTGCGGCCCGGGGCCGCCCCGGCGCAGCCGAAGACGGCGATCAGCGCCGAACCGTGACCGGATCGTGGCTGATGGCCGGGACTGGTGCTCAGGACTGGCGCTCAGGACTGGGGCGCGACGGCGTACTGCGCCAGCTCCCCGGCCAGCGACTCGCCCGCGCGACCACGGACCAGCGAGCCGTCCGCGGTGTGCTCGATCGACTCGATCTCGCCGGCGCGGTGGATCTTGTCGACGAGGTCGCCGCGGCTGTAGGGCAGCAGCACCTCGAACTCGATCGCCGGGCGCGGCAGCTCGGCCTCGACCCGGGCCAGCGCCTCGGCGATGCCCTGACCGGTCTTCGCCGACACCACGACGGTGTGCGGCTCGCGGGCCTGGAGGCGCGCGATGACCATCGGGTCGGCGGCGTCGGCCTTGTTGATGACGATCAGCTCGCGCACGTCGGTGGCGTCGATGTCGGCGAGCACCTCGCGGACCGCCGCGATCTGGCCCTCGGGGTCGGGGTGCGAGCCGTCGACCACGTGCAGCAGCAGGTCGGCGTCGGCGACCTCCTCCAGCGTCGAGCGGAACGCCTCGACCAGCTGGTGGGGCAGGTGCCGCACGAAGCCGACGGTGTCGCTCATCGTGTAGACGCGGCCGTCGGCGGTGGTGGTGCGCCGGGTGGTCGGGTCGAGGGTCGCGAACAGCGCGTCCTCGACGAGCACCCCGGCGGTGGTCAGCCGGTTGAGCAGGCTGGACTTGCCGGCGTTGGTGTAGCCGGCGATGGCCACGCTCGGGACCTGGTTGGCCTGCCGCTGGCTGCGCTTGGCGTCGCGGGTGACCTTCATGCCCTTGAGCTCGCGCCGGAGCTTGGCGATGCGGTCGTTGATGCGGCGGCGGTCGGTCTCGATCTTGGTCTCACCGGGGCCACGACCACCGATGCCGTCACCGCCGGCGGCACGGCCACCGGCCTGGCGGGAGAGGTTGCCACCCCAGCCGCGCAGGCGCTGCTTCATGTACTGCAGCTGCGCCAGCTCGACCTGGGCCTGGCCCTCCTTGGACTTCGCGTGCTGGGCGAAGATGTCGAGGATCAGCGCGGTCCGGTCGACGACCTTGACCTTGAGCCGGTCCTCGAGGTTCCTCAGCTGGCTGGGCGCGAGCTCGCCGTCGCAGATGACGGTGTCGGCGCCGGTCGCCCGGACGATCTCGCCGATCGCCTCGACCTTGCCGCGGCCGACGTACGTCGCCGGGTCGGGGCTCTGCCGGCGCTGGTAGATCGCCTCGAGCACCTCCGAGCCGGCGGTCTCGGCGAGCAGCGCGAGCTCGGCCATCGAGTTCTCGGCGTCCTGCGTGGTGCCCTCGGTCCAGACGCCCACGAGGACGACCCGCTCGAGCCGGAGCTGGCGGTACTCGACCTCGGTGATGTCCTCGAGCTCGGTGCGCAGTCCGGCGACGCGGCGCAGCTGGTGGCGCTCGGCGAGCTCCATCGCGCCGACCGTCGGCTCCTCGGGGTCGGGCTCGTCGGCGTACCCCGACTCGAACCCGTCGGCCCCGGCAGCGTCCTCGTCGGCGGGATCGTCCTCCCAGGCGTCGGTCTCCTCCAGCTCGTCGGCGAGCGAGAAGCCGTCGGAGAGGTCCGGGGCGGTGTCACGTGCGTTGCTCATATACCTCCAGAGTAGGTCTGTTCCAACGCCGCGGCGAACGGGTTTAGTCCCGCCTGCTCTGGCAGCCTGAGCAGATGGATCTCGACGCGCTGCGTGCCGGCTTCGACGGGCGGCTGCTCGGGCTGACCGGCGCTCCGGGCGTCGGGAAGTCGACGCTCGCGGCGCGGCTGGCGTCGGCGTGGGGCGCGGTCGTGGTGCCGATGGACGGCTTCCACATCGCCGACGTCGAGCTCGCGCGGCGCGGGCTGCTGGATCGCAAGGGGGCGCCGGAGACCTTCGACGCCGAGGGGTACGCCGCCCTGCTGGCCCGCGTGCGCGGCCGCGAGCCGCTGGTGATGGCTCCGAGCTTCGAGCGCGACCTGGAGCAGCCGATCGCCGGCGCGCTGCCGGTGCCGGGATCGGCGCCGGTCGTCGTGACCGAGGGCAACTACCTGCTGCTCGACGAGCCGCGGTGGCAGGCGGTGCGGGCCCAGCTGGACGCGGTGTGGCACCTGCGCGTCGATCCGGCGCTGCGCCGATCGCGCCTGGTGGACCGGCACGTGGCGTTCGGCAAGAGCCCGGACGAGGCCGAGGCCTGGGTGCGGGCCGTGGACGACCCGAACGCGGCGCTGGTCGAGGCGGCCGCCGAGCGGACGGACCTGGTCATCGACCTGTGACGGGCCCCGCACATGGGTCGTGCCCCTGAGCGGGCGCCATGGCGCGCGCTCAGGGGCACGACTCGGGTGCTCAGGAGCTCACTTGGGAGGCATCCGGATGCCGCCGTCGACGCGGATGACCTCGGCGTTCATGTAGGAGTTGATGATGGTCTCCACGACCATGCTCGCGAGCTCCTCGGGCTCGCCGAGGCGCTTGGGGAACAGCACGCTCTCGCCGAGCTTGGCCTTGAACGCCTCCGCCTGCTCGCCCTCGCCGTAGATCGGGGTGTCGATCAGGCCCGGGGCGATGGTGTTGAGGCGGATGCCGGCCGAGGACAGGTCGCGCGCGACCGGCAGGGTCATGCCGACGACGCCGCCCTTGGAGGAGGAGTACGCCGCCTGGCCGATCTGGCCGTCGAACGCGGCCACGCTCGTCAGGTTGGCGATGGCGCCACGGCAGCCGTCGGCGTCGGGCTCGTTGCGGCTCATGGCGGTCGCGGCGAGGCGGGTCACGTCGAAGGTGCCGATCAGGTTGATCGCGATCACCTTGCGGTAGGCCTCGAGGTCGTGGGCGGAGTCGAACTCGCCGTCGCGGCCGATGGTGCGCTGGGCCCAGCCGATGCCGGCGGAGTTCACGACCGCGCGCAGCGGGGCGATCGCGGTGGCGGCGTCGACCGCGGCCTTGATCTGGTCGGTGTTGGTCACGTCGACCTGCGCGAAGACGCCCTTGATCTCCTCGGCCAGGGCCTCGCCCTTGTCGGCCTGGAGGTCGGCGATGACGACGGTGGCACCCTTGGCGGCCAGCTGGCGGGCCGCGGCCGCGCCGATGCCCGAGGCGCCGCCGGTGACGATGGCGGTGGATCCGGTGATGTCCATGGCTCGGAACCTAGCGGGTGCCGAGACCTGCGTCACCCGCGGGTTGGCGATCGAGACAGTTCCACTGTCACGGTCCCTGGGGGTCGGGGGGTGGAAGGTTCGACTGATGACGGTCAGACCTTCGCGATCGCGGTCGAAGGTTCGACCGCACCATGCAAGGTCGGACTGACGTCAGTCAGACCTTCCCCTACAGATCGGTCTCCCCACGCGCCACGATCACGCCCGGCCCGGTCATCAGGATGCGCCCGGCCTCGGTCCACTCGATGCGAAGGGTGCCGCCGGGCAGGTCGACGGTGTACGCCGACCCGGGCCCGGTCCCCTCGCGACCCGCTCCGTCGCGCAACGCGGCGGCGACCGCGACCGCGCAGGCACCGGTGCCGCAGGAGCGGGTCTCGCCGGAGCCGCGCTCGTGGACGCGCATGGCGACGTGACCGGGGGCCACCGCCACGACCAGCTCGACGTTGACCCCGTGCGGGTAGACCGCGGGGTCGTGCTCCGGTGCGGTCAGCAGCGTCCCCACGGGCCCGGCAGGGTCGAGCGACTCCACGAACGCCACCGCGTGCGGGTTGCCCATGTCGACATGGGTGGCCGCCCAGGTGGCGCGGCCGATCGACACCGACGTCTGGCCGAGCACCTGCGGCTCGCCCATGTCGACGGTGATGTCCTCGCCGTCCACGACGATCGTCTTCACGCCGTCGCGCGTCTGCACCGGGATCGGCTCGTCGCCGGGCACGAGGCCCTCGGCGACCAGGTGCCGCGCGAAGACCCGGATGCCGTTGCCGCACATCTCCGAGACCGACCCGTCGGCGTTCCAGTAGTCCATGAACCAGTGGCCGTCCTCGCCGCGCACCACCCGCAGCACCCCGTCGCCCCCGATGCCGGCTCGCCGGTCGCACAGCGCGCGCACCCGCGCCGACCACGCCTCGGGCGAGAGCCCGCCGTGGACGGTGCCGTCGTGGTCGGGCAGCAGCACGAAGTCGTTCTCGGTGCCGTGCCCCTTGAGGAAGGGGTACATCAGTAGAGGCCCTCCGCGTAGGACGGGCCGTAGTAGGCGTCGAGCTCCTCGACGGGGCCGGCGCCCTCGACCTGCGAGGCGATCACCGCTCGCCGGGGCACCCGCGCCTCCGGCTCCCAGGTCTCGGGCTGCCAGAGCCCCGAGCGCAGGAACGCCTTCGCGCAGTGGAAGAAGACCTCCTCCACGTCGACGACCACGGCCAGCACCGGCCGGGCGCCGCGCACGGCCATCTCGTCGAAGAACGGCGCGTCGGTCACCAGCCGCGCACGACCGTTGACGCGCAGGGTGTCGCCGCGGCCGGGGATCATGAAGAGCAGCCCGACGTGCGGGTTCTGCAGGATGTTGCGGTAGCCGTCGGCCCGCCGGTTGCCCGGTCGCTCGGCGATCGCGACGGTCCGCTCGTCCAGGACGTGCACCAGCATCCCGGCCGGGTCGCCCTTGGGCGAGGAGTCGCACCGGCCGGTCGCGTCCGAGGTCGACAGCACGCAGAACGGCGCCGCCGCCAGCCACTCGCGGTCCACGTCGAGGAGGCGGTCGCGACCCTTGTCGCGAGCACGCGCGGTGGGCTCGCCGAGGAGCGCCACGAGCGCGTCGACGGAGTCCAGGGTCCGCCAGTCGGCGGTGACCCGGTCGGGGGCGGGAAGGGCGCTGCTCACCGTCCCACGGTACGCCGCTGGGCGGCCGCGCCCGGCACCAGCGCCGCCCCGTGGGCGACCGGCCGGGTCGCCTCCGGAGCGTCGCCTCCGGACACCGGCGTCAGCTCCGGTCAACGACCCGCGCGTCGCCACCGCCCCGGCGCACCGGCTCGGCCACGGCGACCAGCCGCTTGCCGCGCAGGAACTCGATGCCGGTGGCGGCACCGATCTCCCCGCCGGGCAGGGTGGTCTCGCGCAGCAGGTGACCGAAGGGCTCGAGGTCGCCGCTCCACGTCTCCAGCCACGCCGGCTCGGCCTCGACCCAGACGGTGTTGCGCTGCGTGGCGCGCGGGGCCGCGATCGCGTCCTCGAGCGTCTCGCCGCGGTCGATGAAGTCGACGAGCAGCCCCAGCACCGTGGTGATGATGGTCGAGCCGCCCGGGGAGCCGAGGGCCACCAGCGGCTTGTCCTTCTCCGTCACGATCGTGGGCGCCATCGAGCTGCGCGGGCGCTTGCCCGGCTCGACGCGGTTGGGGTCGCGACGCTTCCAGGTGAGGCTGAAGTCGGTGAGCTCGTTGTTGAGCAGGAAGCCACGACCGGGCACCACGATGCCCGACCCGCCGGTCTGCTCGATGGTCAGCGTGTAGGACACGACCGTGCCCCAGCGGTCGGCGACGACCAGGTGCGTGGTCTCGGTGTTCTCGTGGTCCTCGGCCTCGACCGCGGCGCGCTCGCCCTCGCCGGCCGGCTCGCACCGGCCGTCGTAGAGGCTGACGTCGCCGGGCTCGAGCGGCTTGGGCGTGGCCTGGGCCATCGACACCGCGCAGAGCCGCTCGTCGGCGTACTCCTTGTCGAGCAGCGCCTCGTCGGGCACCTTCACGAAGTCGCGGTCGCCGACGTGGGCGTTGCGGTCGGCGAACGCCAGCGCCCCGGCCTCGAGGACCGCGTGCTGGACGCGGTCGTCGGTCCAGCTCGACAGGGGCAGCCGCTCGAGGATCGCCAGCGCCTGGCCGACGGTGCTGCCGCCGCTGGAGGAGGAGCCCATGCCGTGGACCTTGAAGCCGCGGTAGTCGAGGGTGATCGGCTTGCGCACGCGCACGTCGTAGGTCTTGAGGTCCTTCCCGCGCAGGTGGCCCGGCGGCACCGGGAGGTCGCCCTCGAGGACCGGCGGCGCCTTGACGGTCCGCACGATGTTGCGGGCGACGCTGCCGCGGTAGAAGAGCTTGCCGCCCTGCCGACCCAGCTTGTCGTAGGTCTTGCCCAGGCCCGGGTTGCGGAAGGTCGAGCCGACCGCGGGGACCTCGCCGTCGGGCAGGAAGAGCGCGGCGGTGGAGCGGACCTGCGCGAACCGCTCGGCGTTGGCCTCGACCTGGTCGGCGAAGGTCTGGTCGACCTCGAAGCCGTCGCGGGCCAGCTCGGCCGCCGGGCGGAGCAGCGAGCGCAGCGACCGGCTGCCCCAGCGGTCCAGGGCCTCCTCCCAGGTGGCGACGGTGCCGGGGGTGCCGACGGACAGCCCGCTGGTGACGAGCTCCTCGAACGGGTAGGGGTCGCCGGTCGCCGGGTCGAGGAACATCGTGCGCTCGGGCGACGTCAGCGGCGCGGTCTCGCGTCCGTCGACGGTCAGCACCTTGCCGGTCCTGCCGTCGAGGCGCACGAGGTAGCCGCCCCCGCCGACGCCCGCGCTGAACGGCTCGGTCACGCCCAGCGCTGCCGCCGTCGCGACCGCCGCGTCGACGGCGTTGCCGCCCTGCTCGAGGACCTTCAGCCCGATCCGGGTCGCCTCGGGGTCCACCGACGTCACGGCGCCACCGGTGCCCTCGTCGGTGGCGAGCCGGGTGACGGCCCGGGCGGCGGTCTCCGACCGGGATGCGCATGGGGAGCCTTTCGGGCGGGCGGCGTACGGCCGACCCTAGGCTCCGCGCGGGCCCACCACGTCGTAGGTCGCGCAGACGAACACACCGTGTGGGGCCAGCTCGACCAGCCTCAGGTCGAACGGTCGCGGGAACAACGGCCGACCCGCCCCCAGGGTCACGGGCGCGATCGAGAGCATCAGCCGGTCGAGGTGCCCGGCCTCGGCGAAGTCGGCCGCCAGCCCTCCTCCGCCCACGACCCAGACGTCCTTGCCGCCGGCCGCGGCGACCATCTCCTGCCACACCGGCTCCACGTCACCCTGCACGAAGCGCACGTCGGCACCCTCGATCGCGGGCAGGTCGCGGTGGGTGAACACCCAGGTGGGCTGGGAGTAGGGCCACGCGCCGGGGTCGCCGCCCGAGGGCTCGCCGCCACCGCCGGACTCCAGGTGTGCCCGCACCCACTCGTAGGTCGTCGCACCCATCGCCAGCGCACCGATGCCCTCGATGAACGTGGCGTAGTCCAGCGGCCCGCCCTCCTCGTGCTCCTGGCTGAGGAGCCACTCCAGCGAGTCGTGCTCGTCGGCGATGAACCCGTCGAGCGTGGTGGCGGTGTAGAAGTGCGCGCGCGTCATGCCCCCATCACAGCGGAGACCTCCGACAGTGCGCGAGCGACGCGGTCGGGATCGTCGAAGCGCACCCAGCGGATGCGCGGGTCCTTGCGGAACCACGCGTCCTGGCGCCGCGCGAAGCGCCGGGTCGCGACGACGGTGCGCTCGCGCGCCTCCTCGAGCGAGAGCTCGCCGGCGAGGTGGGCGCGGCGCTGGCGCTCGTGCTCGACCGGCTCTCACCGCAGGAGCGGGTGGCATTCGTCCTGCACGACAGCTTCGCGGTGGAGTTCTCGGCGATCGCCGAGGTCCTCGGCACGACCCCTGCCGCGGCGCGCAAGCTCGCGTCCCGGGCCCGCGCCAAGCTGCGGCCGCCGGCGGTCGACTCCTCCATGGCCGACTGGGAGGTCGTCGACGCCTTCATGGCCGCTGCCCGCGGCGGCGACTTCGACCGGCTCCTGGCGCTGCTCGCCCCCGACGTCGTCGTTACCGCCGACGACGCTGCGGTCCTGGCCGGCACCCCGGAGCGGATCGTGGGGCGCAGCGCGGTCGCGGACTTCTTCGACGGCTCGGCCC
>LULQ01000410.1_pt1 | contig 10848 bp, 14 predicted proteins | sample 728091 | NCBI WGS metagenome assembly LULQ01 (sample SAMN03860285, study PRJNA289734) | marine metagenome | biome: seawater column; feature: ocean; material: water; isolation source: Red Sea water column Station 149 - depth 10m | place: Saudi Arabia: Red Sea | collected 2011-10-15 | depth 10 m
ATTTACGCATAACAATATTTCTCTAATGAAATCAATACAAAAACCAATAGTAATAGTTGGAGCAGGTTTTGCAGGTATGACATTTGCTTTGAATTTAAAGAATCTTAATCCTTCTTTACCGATTCTTGTGGTTGATTCTGAAACTAACTTTATATTTAAACCTTTAATGTACGAAGTTTTAAGTAAAGAAATAAGAAGTTGGGAAGCCACCCCAAAATTTGCAAATATTTTTTCTGATGCGGGTATAACTTTTTTAAGAAATTGTTTAACCAAGATTTCCTTCAAAGAAAATATTCTTGAATTTAGTGACGAATTAAAATTAAGTTATCAGTATCTCGTTATCTGTACAGGATCTATTCCAAATAGTTTTTTTATAAAAGGTGTAGATGAAAATTGTTATTTTTTTAATGATGTTCACGATTTAAATAAATTAAATTCTTTTTTAAAAAAATCACAAGATACTGCGTTGCATAAAAAGTTATTCATAGTTGGAGGTGGTCCCTCTGGCATCGAGTTGGCATGCAAAATTAAAGATATATTTACAGACCAATTTGAAATTAATGTAATAGAAAAATCAAACGAAATCCTCAATAAAAACAAAATTTTTAATAGAGAACAAGCAGAGAAGGCATTAGAAAAAAGAAAAATCAACGTTCTTTTGAATTCCACAGTTAAAGAAGTCTCAGAAACTAAGATTAGTATTTCTAGTGAGGTTGGAATAACTTCCTTGGATAAAGATATTGTTATTTGGACAGCAGGTGTTAAACCTAATTTGTCTTACTTAGAAACTGATCAAATAACAAAAAAATTTGGACGAATTTTAGTTAATAATAATTTGCAAATAGAAAACCATAAAAACTGTTTTGCTATTGGTGATATTTCAGTTATTGAAGGAATGGAGGATTTACCCATAACTGCTCAGGTCGCTATGCAGGAAGGAAATCATCTTGCTAATAATTTAGAACTTTTAATTCAAGGAAAAGATCCTTTACCCTTTGAATTTCAAGACAACGGTGAAATGATTAGCTTAGGAATAGGCGAAGCTTCAATTTCTGGGCTTGGGGTTACTTTATCTGGGAAATTGGCTTTTGAGGCAAGAAGACTTATATATGCTTCCAAGTTGCCTGATATTACAGAAAGCTTAAAATCTGCATCTTCATGGATATTCCAAAAAAAATCTATTTTTAAAAAGTTTCTTAAAAAAGATTATTCGAATTAAACTTTTTTGAAATATTGTTTTTGGGTATATTGAGTTAAATAAGTTTTGTATGAATTTAATTGCAGTAGTTAGTAATAATTTTGATGCGTTTATAACGGTAGTTGTTTTAATAATGTCAATAATTTTGTTTATTAGAAATACTATTGCACCAGAATTGACTGGTTTGTTATGTGTCGGAATATTTATATCTACTGGGGTTCTTTCTCCTGAAAAAGCTTTAGCTGGATTTGGTAGCCCTTCTTTAATTACCCTTATGGGTTTATTTGCAGTTTCCTCAGCATTATTTAAAAGTGGTGCCTTAGACAGAGTAAGAGAATTGATTTCTTCTGAAAGTATTCGAACTCCAAGGAAATTAATTTCTTTAATAGCTTTTTTGATTGCTCCAATATCTGGAATTGTACCTAATACTCCAGTAGTAGCATCTTTGTTACCTTTAATTGAAAGTTGGTGCGAGCGAAGAAATATATCACCATCAAAAGTTTTATTACCTCTTTCTTTTGCTACTTTACTCGGTGGAACTCTGACATTATTAGGTAGCTCAGTAAATCTTCTTGTAAGTGATATTAGTCAACAATTAGGTTATGGAGCTTTGGAATTATTTAGTTTGACTTCAATAGGAATTCCTGTGTGGCTTATAGGTACAACCTATATGATTCTAGTTTCTGACATGCTTTTGCCAGATAGAGGGAGAGATAAGGAGTTTATTAAAAATGGTGATATGAATATATATTTTACCGAAGTTACTATTCCCTCTACTTCAGAATTAGTTGGACAATCTGTCAGAAATAGTAGATTGCAAAGACGATTTGACGTTGATGTTCTGGAATTGCAACGAAATGGAAAAGTTATTCTTCCTCCTTTGGCTGATAGAAAGATTGAACCGGATGATAGATTAATAATCCGCGTTACAAGGGCAGACTTATTTAGGCTGCAGCAGGAACATACTATTCTGTTAGGAGAAAACAAAACATCTTTCGATGGGGCTAATGTTTTCTCAGATGATGAAGGTACTAAGACCTTTGAAGCCTTGTTACCAGCTGGTTCAACTTTAGCCGGTGCAAGTTTGAGAGAATTAAGATTTAGGCAGCGTCATAATGCAACAGTTTTAGCATTAAGAAGAGGTCAACAAACTGTTCAGGAGAGATTAGGCCAAGCTGTTTTAAGGGCTGGAGATGTTTTATTATTGCAAGCACCGCTAGATTCAATAAGAGGTTTGCAAGCTAGTAATGATTTGCTTATTTTAGATCAATTCGAAGATGACTTACCTTTTTTGATAAAAAAACCTATATCGATTGCAATTGCAATAGGAATGGTGGTTTTGCCTTCGGTTTCTAATATTCCATTAGTAGGTTCAGTTCTTTTGGCAGTGATTGCAATGGTTGCTTGTGGATGTTTAAGACCTGCAGAGATACAAAAATCAATTAGGTTAGACGTCATTTTATTGCTGGGATCTTTATCGTGTTTTAGTGTAGCTATGCAGATAACTGGATTAGCAGATGTAATTGCAGTTAATCTAAACTTTGCCCTTAACGGAATGCCTCTTTATTTTGCACTAGTCGTAATTTTTGTATCTACAGTTATTCTTACGCAATTTATAAGTAATGCTGCTTCGGTTGCTTTGATTTTGCCTGTTGCTATTGAATTCTCAAATGTTTTAGAAATTTCACCAAGCGCTTTAATAATGCTTGTTTTATTCGGTGCAAGTCAATCTTTCTTGACTCCAATGGGTTATCAAACAAATTTAATGGTTTATGGTCCTGGAAGATATAGATTTTTTGATATCGCAAAATACGGAGCTGGATTAACACTTATAATGTCATTTACTGTGCCAGCATTGATAATTTTAAATTACGGGTAATATCGTGAAATTCACAAGTAAGGTTTATAAGTTAAAAGATGCTTACAAAAAGCTATCTGTACCTCAATTTACTATTGTTACAGGCTTGTTTATTATTTGCCTTGGAACTTTAATTTTGAGCTCTCCATTATGTTCATCTTCAAAGGTTGGTTTGTGGGAAGCATTTTTTACATCTACTTCTGCAATAACCGTTACTGGCTTAACCATAATAGATATTGGTGTTGATTTAAATTTCTTTGGCCAAGTTTTCTTAGCTTTTATGCTTTTATCAGGTGGTCTAGGATTAATGGCCATTACAACATTTTTACAAGGGTTTGTTGTAAAGGGGACAAAGCTAAGAACTAGATTAGATAAAGGAAAGACTTTAGATGAATTTGGAGTTGGAGGAATTGGTCGAACTTTTCAAAGCATTGCTATTACTGCGATTAGTATCATATCCTTGGGCGCAATTGTCTTATATTCTTTTGGATTTGTAGACATTCAAAATAATTGGGAAAGACTATGGTCCTCGATTTTTCACAGCATTTCTGCATATAACAATGCAGGATTTTCGTTAATGTCAAATAGTCTTCAAGACTATAGAACAAATTATTTGGTGAATAGTGTTTTTGTTTTTCTCATTGTTATGGGTGGATTGGGTTGGCGGGTTATTGATGATATTTGGAGTCATAAAAAAAATCTTTCTTATAAGAAATTAAGCCTTCATTCCAGACTAGTTATTAGGACAAGTTTGTCTCTAATATTGTTCGGATCATTAGGATTCTTTATCACTGAATCATTGCTAAATAGTCAATTTTTTAATGATTTAAATTTGTTTGAACGGTTAATGTCATCTATCTTCGAAACAGTTAGTGCAAGAACTGCAGGCTTTACAAATTTTCCGATTTCTTTGAACTCTATCTCAGATACGGGCCTCTTATTATTAATGACGCTTATGTTTATTGGAGCAAGTACAGGAGGTACTGGTGGAGGCATAAAAACAACTACATTTATTGCTTTAATGGCTGCAACTAGATCAACTTTAAGAGGTCAGAAAGATGTAATTATTAGCAATAGATTAATTTCAGATAAAGTTATTCTAAAGGCAGTTGGAATCACAGTTGGATCTTTGCTTTTTGTTCTTTTAATGGCAATGTTGCTTAGTACAACTAATACTTTTGTTAAAAAAGAATCATTCACATTCCTAGAAATTCTGTTCACTTGCATATCTGCATTTGCAACAGTTGGTTTTGATATTGGTTTAACCGCAAAATTAAATCATTTTGGTCAATTTATTCTTATTGTGGGTATGTTTGTGGGCAGACTTGGGATCCTTTTGCTTTTAAGTGCACTTTGGCAGGCTCTTTATAAGAGTAGAATAGATAGACAAAAGAGAATTGGCTATCCTAGGGCTGATCTATATGTTTAGAATTGACTGAGTTTTATTATGGCTGATTGGTGGCAGTGGTCTCAAAAGAGAGAAAATGAAGCACTCACTTTTGCAGTTGTCGGCGTTGGAAGATTTGGAACCGCAGTTTGCAGAGAACTTATTAGTAATGGTGCTGATGTTTTGGCTGCAGATTATTCGGAAAAAGCTATTGATGATTTAAGGCAATTAGAACCTTCGATAGAAGCGAGAGTTGTAGATTGTACTGATGAAGAGTCTATGAAGGAATCGGGAATTCTTGAAATGAATACTGTTGTAGTGGGTATTAGTGAACCTATTGAAGCAAGTATAACTACAACTCTTATTGCTAAGGATAGTGAAGGTAGCAAAGTGAAAAGAGTAATAGCGAGAGCTACCAGTGACTTGCACGAAAAAATGTTAAAAAGAGTAGGTGCAGATAAAGTTGTTTTCCCATCTAGGATGCAAGGAGAAAGATTAGGTTTAGAACTAGTAAGACCAAACCTAATCGAAAGATTGGAACTAGATAATCAAACTGGTATAGATGAAATAACTGTTCCAGAGGAATTTATTGGAAGATCTTTAAGAGATTTAAATTTGAGGAAAAATTATTTAGTAAATGTTCTTGCTGCAGGACCTGCTGAAGAGTTAACAGTTAATCCTCCAGCAAAATATATTTTGGAAAGAGGAAATATTTTGGTAGTCATGGGTAAAACTGTAGATTTACAGAAATTGCCTCAAAATTAATTATTTTTAATCAGATTTTTTATAGTATCTAATCCTTTGAGGAGCTCTTTTTAATCTTCTGACGCTTTGTTTTTCAAGTTCATCTCTAAATTTATCAGTATTTAAATTATTTTCTGAAACAGGTGATTTACTTTCTTTTTCGAAATATTTTTTTATACCCTCTTGTATTAACACTTTTGCCATATTACTTACTGTCCTAGATTCATTATCGGCCAAAATAGTTAATTGCTCACATATTAATTCTGGAAGAACTACTTGAATTCTGGGGGATTTAGGCTTCCCATTAGTTGAGTTTTGGCGGGTAGCCATGAGTCAAAGTTGATAACTGTTACTTATTAGTATACACAGTTAGTCAAGGATACTATCTTTGTGTATATTATTAGTAAGGAAATTTATGTCCGTATCAATTAATTGTTTTATTGTCCCATGAAAAATTCAAGAAAAATTGATTCTCCTAAAAGGTCGATAATTGATAAACCGAAAAAAAGATTAGTCAATTCTGATTCTCACGATAATGAAAATAGTGACGTTTTGGTATCAGCTGTAATTAGTCCATATTTGTTAACTCATCTTCACCATATTCTTCAGCAGTCTGAGTATTATGCTCAAAAAGATGGTAGAAAATCTCACGCAGCTAACTTTGCGAAACTAAGAAAAGTTTTATGTTTAGACGCAAGAAGTATGGCAGATGCCTCTGCAAAAGAGATAAAAGATGTGGATAATGATTTATCTAATAATAAATATAATGAACAAAATGTAGCTTGAAGTAATAATCTATTAATAAATAGATTTTAAAAACATGTCCAGTAATGCTGAAAAGCTCTATAAGTTAATAGCCAACGATTCCAAAAAGAAACAAAGTCTGTTTATGACAGCCTTAACTAATCCCAAAAAAGCCTTAGATAAAATATGCGATATTGGCAACGAGTTAAATATTTCTGTGACTAAAGAAGAGGTTATTGAATATTTGAGTACTATTGATGATGAGGCAACTAAAATGTGGTTAATCAAGGCTCGAGGAGGTCTTTAGGAAAAGGTTTCGAATAATTATTATTTGGATTAGGAATAGGTTTTATTCTTTTGTTGTAGCCACCTCCACCAGCCAAAGTCCAAAAAAACCAATAACTTGGAATTGCAAGAGCTGCAGCTATGAAAATCACTACAATTTGTTCTATTCTTTTCATGATTTAATTTTATTCCACAAAATATTTTTTAGTAAATAAGCCACAGATTTTGTAAATTCTATTTTTAAAACAGTGATTAGATTTGAAGGTGTAAGCAAAATTTATTCTACAGATGTTGTTTTAAAAAATATTAGTTGGGAGATTAAGAAAGGAGAAAAAGTTGGCTTAGTTGGTTCTAATGGTGCAGGTAAATCAACCCAATTTAAGATTTTAATTGGAGAGGAAGAGCAAACAAGTGGAACGATCATCAAAGAGGGAAATCCTAAAATTGCCCATTTAAAGCAAGAGTTTGATTGTAATTTGAATTTTTCAGTGAGACAGGAATTAGAAAGTTCTTTTAAAGATATACAAATTGTTGCCATTAAACTTTTAGAAATTGAGAATAAAATGAAATCATTGGATATAAAAAAAAATTCCGATGAACTTGAAATATTTGTAAATCAACTCGCAAAATATCAAGCAAAATTTGAAGCTTTAGGTGGTTATAAAATGCAATCTGATGTAGAAAAAATATTACCAAAATTAGGCTTTTCTATAGAAGATGCTGATAAATTAGTTGGCAATTTCTCAGGTGGTTGGCAGATGAAAGTTGCACTTGGAAAAATAATCTTACAAAAACCTGATTTACTTTTACTGGATGAACCAACCAATCATTTAGATTTAGAAACTATTTTTTGGTTGGAAGAATATCTATCATCGCTTAAAATTGCAGTTATAATAATCAGCCATGATAGATATTTCTTAGATAAATTATGTAAAAAAATAATTTTTGTAGATAGAGGAACATCTGAAACATATAATGGGAACTATTCTTTTTTTGTCGAACAGAAATCTTTGAATGAAGAATCACAAAATAAGGCATATCAATTACAACAAAAAGAAATTGAGTTACAGAAGAGGTATATAGATAGATTTAGAGCTAGTGCAACTAGAAGTTCTCAAGCAAAGAGTAGAGAAAAACAATTAAAAAAGATTTCTAAAATTGAGGCTCCCATAGCAAAATCAAAAAGTCCTGTTTTTAATTTTCCAGAGTGCCCTCGCTCAGGAAAATTAGTTCTAAATATCAAAAATTTGTCTCATAGTTTCGAGGATAAAATTCTTTTTTTAGATATTAATTTAAAGATTTCTTCTGGGGAGAAAATAGCAATATTGGGACCTAATGGCTGCGGCAAATCTACATTGCTTAAAATTATTATGAAAAAAATATCTCCTGAAATTGGAGAAATTAATCTTGGTAAACATAATATAATTACTAGCTATTATGAACAGAATCAGGCTGAAGCACTTTCACTTGACGAAAGGGTTATTGATTTAATATGTAATAAGTCTCCAGAATGGTCCCAAAAAAAAGTTAGAACATTTTTAGGGGGTTTTGGCTTTCAAAATGAAACTGTTTTTAAATATATTAAACAACTCAGTGGGGGAGAAAAGGCAAGATTAGCATTGGCGCTCATGATTATTAATCCTAGTAATTTCCTTCTTTTGGACGAACCAACTAATCATTTGGATCTGCAATCTAAGGAAAACTTAGAATTAGCAATTAAAAATTATAAAGGTTCATTATTAATCATTTCTCATGATCGGTATTTTATTTCAAAGGTTGCAAATAGAATTATTGAAATTAAAGATTCAAAGTTATTTTCATATGATGGTAATTACGAATATTTTTTAGAAAAAAATCAAAGCCAAAAAATTTGATTACTTTTAATAAAATTTACAATTGGCTAAGTAAGATCACTCATTTATCTTTACATAGTTTACCGTCCTTGATTAATCTTAAAAATACAAAAATAGGTTTTAATAATTTAAATGAAAAATTACGATTTCCAAGAAAAACATTTTCAAATTTCTGATCCTATTGAAAGTTATTTTGAATGCATTACTTCCTGCGATATAAGGGATGGTAGATGTATTTCTAGATGTGTGGAAATACTTAAACGGAATGACAATTAAATTTTTTAGTTATTTTGTAGATTAGTAATATCAGTTGGTATTACTTTTAATTTAATAAATTTATTTTTACGCTTCAATAATATATTTACTTGTTTTTTGATACCATTTTTACTAATTTGTTCTATTACGTCTGATGCGGTTTCAATATCTTTATTGCCTATTTTAATTAAAATATCATCTATCTTGATTCCACTTTTTTCAGCTGGACTGTTCGGTACTACATATCCAACTTTTACGACATTATTTTTTCTCTCAGAAATACTTTCTTCTATTAGGCTAATTCCAATCATAGGATGTATTACTTTTCCATTGTTTAAAAGTTGATAGGCAATTTCCTTAGCTTTATTAATTGGGATTGCGAAACTCAAACCCGCTCCTGGACCTGATCTTATCAATGTATTAATACCAATTACTTCTCCATCGCTATTCAACAGTGGACCTCCAGAATTGCCAGGATTAATAGCAGCGTCTGTTTGTATCAGTTCAAGTTTTTTATCATATATTCCTAATTGAGTTACGTTTCTATTTAGATTACTAATAATACCAAGCGTAACTGTGTTTTCCAGTCCAAATGGATTTCCAACTGCAATAGCCCAATCACCAACTTTAATCTTTTCAGAATCGCCCAATTTTGCTTTTGGCCAAGGCCCTTTCCCTTCAATCTTTAGCACAGCTAAATCAGTAAAAGAGTCTTGGCCTATCAGTTTAGCGTTTAATTTTTTGCCATTGGTTAAACCAACAATTACCTTATCTGATCCATTCACTACATGAGCATTGGTCATTACAAGTCCATCTGCAAATATAAATCCACTGCCTTGGTTTTGCTCTATCCTTGGTCGATTTTCGTTAGGCAAATCTAATCCAAAAAATCTTTCAAAATATGGGTCTAGAAATAGTTGATTTGTTCGAATATAAATTAACTTCATTAATTTTTGTTTTGCTTAATGGTTGGGATATTATTTTTGCAGGATATCTAATGCCCACTGTAATTAATGAGACAATTAGTAATAGCTTTTGGATGTCTCTTTTCAATTTTGATTTTTTATGCACTTCGAGAGATTTAATAAACCATATCAGTGTTATTTAAATATAACTACTAATTAAATTTATTGAATCTAGAGAAAAATTTAATAACTTAAAGTAGCTAAATTTCTTTTTTTCGAGCTATGATGTTTAACATATAACTAACTAAATTTATAAGTTTGATGACTATTCTATTTCCAATAATATATTCTGCAGCCTTAACTTATTTAGTTTGGAAAGCTTTTAAAGTTATGTCTAATGGTTGGGGTATATCCGATAATAAAAATCAACGATTGAGTACTTCCAGTTTTAAACAAAAAAAGTACACAATACATCCAGAACTTTTAGATAAATCAGGAAACATAACAGAAGAGGAACTACTAACAGTAAGATTTTCTAATGACAATGACTCTACATTAGAAGAAAAAGGTTCAACAACTGATTAATCAAATTATATCTAAGGAAAAAAATTGGAATTAAGAACAAAAATTGTCTCAGCGGTAATAAGATCACTCAAGTTGCCACCAAGGTTTCGTTTAAAAATGGTTAAAGAAGATCCAGTGAGACTTGAACTAAGTCTTACTCCTTCTTACGGTAAAAATCCAGTAATTGTTGGTATAGTTGAATCTTTAGACTTAGTCGCTCGAAGAGATAGAGAAGGTAGACTACCCAGAGATCTTCAAGGGACTTGGGACTGGACTGTAAGACATGGAAAAGTTAGTACTGGAGGTTGGAATCCTATGTTAAAAGAAGCATTGCAAACAATGTTTGATACAGGATTGCCAGCCATTGTATATGAGGAATTAACTGGAGATGAGTATCGACCTGTTGATGGTGTAAGACATGTTAAATAAATAATTGATTTATTTATCATAAATTCTTCCTTAAAACGTTAAAATAATTTGATAGATAATCTAGTTAATTATGAATAAAGACAATCAACCAAGATTTGGCTTTGTAAATTTTGCAGAAACCTGGAATGGCCGTATGGCTATGATGGGGATTTTGATTGGTCTTGGTACTGAATTAATTACTGGACAAAGTATTCTTAGACAAATTGGAATTGGTTAATATTTTACTTTACTTCTTCTGCTTTCACTTCAATGGTACTTTCACTAGGTTTTTTATCTAATTGACTACTCTTCTTTATATTTTCTAAATCTGCCCCACAATTCATGCAGGTTTTACTTAAACCTAGTGATATTGCTCCACAATTACTGCATGTATTAATTTTAGATTTAAAAGAATTAAAACCTATAAACATTAAAGCTAATAATAGAAGAGGAATTAAAAATAAAAGAAGTAGGATATTTCCAATAAAGCTAATGAAAAAGTTTAATCCAAAAATTGGAATAACGATAAGTATTATTAATGAGTAGGTAAGAAGATTTTTATTAGCTTTAAGAAAATAATTCACCTTAGTTATCCTTATCTATAATTTCTTTTTTTATTTACTAAAGTCATACTAGCAATTACTACG
>LULQ01001119.1_pt1 | contig 10630 bp, 15 predicted proteins | sample 728091 | NCBI WGS metagenome assembly LULQ01 (sample SAMN03860285, study PRJNA289734) | marine metagenome | biome: seawater column; feature: ocean; material: water; isolation source: Red Sea water column Station 149 - depth 10m | place: Saudi Arabia: Red Sea | collected 2011-10-15 | depth 10 m
TCACCCCACTGCATTCCCATATAACAGTTAATAGCGTAAAGACCTTGTGCAACTGCACCACTTCTATCTATATTTGCTTTTTCTACACAGATTATTTTTAAATCTCTTCCCCAGTGTCTTGCCTCAAAGGTAGCGCCTGTTCCAGCCATACCTCCACCGACAACTAATACATCACATTCTTCAATGATTGTTTTGTGCTTAGCCATTAATAATAAACGCCTTGCTTAAATGAATTTTTATCTAAAGTTGGTAAATCTTTTTCAGTATTTAAACCATGTGGCTCATTATATAAAATTTGTGAATTAATCTCTCCTTGATTAGGAGTATCAGCTTCAGCTAATTTTGGTATGAATTTTCCCCAAGGTTTTGTTGTTATTGGTGATACAAAATTTTTCTCTGTACCGTTTCTAAATTTTATTCTCCAAGAAATAGTTCCTTTTTCTTCTTCTCTTCTAACTCTAACACTATGACCCATTGGAGCAAAGTCAGCATATCCTCTTACATCAATTGCATGATTAGGACATGCCTTAACGCATGAATAGCATTCCCAACAAAAATTTGGTTCTATATTTTTTGCTCTTCTAATAGTTTCGTCTATGTGCATGATATCTGATGGACATATATCTACACAATGACCACAACCATCACATCTCGTCATGTATACAAAAGTTGACATATCTACTTATTACCTTTCTTTAAAATTTTATCAATCATATTAATAGTGCTTTGGTGCCTCACGTTTAATTCCAAGTCCAAATTGTTCTGGAGCATCTGCAGGTGGAGGTAAATTATCTCTAGAACCATCTGCTTCTGCTAAATTTTTTTGGATTGCAGCACCTGGTTTGTAGAACATATGAGCAAATTTAGACCAGTAAACTCCTCCAAATAAAACTATGTTAGCAACCGCAAACAAAATTAAAAATAAAATACTTAAACCAGTAGATCCTGAATATTGGAAATACGACCAAGCTAAACCAAACGTAGAAGATAATACTAAAGCTAAAACAAATAAATCTGCTTTTATGATTCTAAAAACTGAGTGAGCTTCAGCAGATACATCTACTCTTAAAAAAAACCAAAACCAATAAGCTCCAAGGCAAGTTAAAATTGCACCAGCATGCCAAATGATTGGCCATATAGATGGGGTTACAGCATTAGGAGAAGAATATCCAAATATCATAACACCTGACCCGATCCAAAATAATATTGTTCCATACATTCCTAATACATGTGCAAATCTTCTTTTACCCAAACCTAATTCAGATGTAGTTCCAATATCGTGTACTACTGTTTTAGAAATTATTGCTGTTTTCTCTCCAAGACTTAATTCTCTACTTGCTGCTTTTTTTGCTTTTTTAGCATTATTAAAAAAATATTTTACATTCTTCTTATGAATAATATCCATCAGTGTTCCAATCACCACTAATGCCAACATCAATAAAACAAATGCTTGCAAAGCAATTGAAGGGACTGTTGAAGAAAGGACAGCAAATGGATTTGTTGTGAACATATTATTATCTCCGCTAAATATAATACTAATCTAAGCTCATAATCTATAAAAAATATTAGTTCAACTGACTAATAATCTCATCTGAAGAAAAAAATGTTAATAAAGTTTACTTTTTCCTTACATAATGCTGTTTAGCAGAAATTACAGCTCGAACACCGCCTTGTGGATTTTTAACATCATTTTTTCGTCTTGGAATCAGATGAATGTGACAATGATTAATAGATTGTCCAGCAACCTTGCCTGAATTGGTACCAATATTAAAACCTTTTACAGATTTATCGTTCATTTCAATTTTTTTTTTTAGTTTCTTTATTAATTTATTGCAGGCTAAGATTTCTTTTGAGGTTAGATCAAAATAATTTTTAACACACCGCTTTGGAATTATAAGTGAATGAAATTTTGATACAGGGTAAGTGTCAGTAGTTGCATAAGCTAGTTCGTTTTCAAAAAGATATTCCTTTTTCTTTGTAAAACAGAATATGCAAGGGTTATTAGGATTTCTCATAAATAATTACTCAATTTTTTTTGTTTTCCCTTTCCAGATCCGATTAGAAGTATCTCCTCGTATTGATTTAATTTATTTATATTAATATTAGTTTTTTTTATCTTAAATTGTTTTTCAAAAAACTTTAGATTAACTCCTCGATAAAATTTCCTGATAGGTGAATAATATTTATTATCTTTTATAAAAATAATATTTGAAGTTCCTGTTTCTAAAATTTTTCCATTTGAGCAAAGAGCAATATCGGATTTTGTATTATCCATTTTAGATAAATTTTTTAAAATAAATTTATACTTTAGATTTTTATGCTCAGGCTTAATTCTATTGTAATTTACTAACTTTAACTGGAGATTTTTTTTAATTTTTAATTTATCTCTCAAAGAAATAGAAATTAAACTTTTGGTAACAGCAATTCTCAATAAATGATTATAATTTTTTTGTTTATTTAAATTCGATTTAATTATTTTAAATATATTTCTTTTTAAATTTCGATCATAAATTTTATAATTTTTAGTAGACTTAATAAGATTTGTTATGTGTTCTTTAAAAAATAAAATCTTTTGAGGCTTTCCATAGATCCACATAGTTGTGAAAACCCCGTGGGCATTCCATAGATCTTTAAATTCTTTTTCTTTAAGATCTTTTCGACTGTAAGATTTTTTTAATAAGAATTTTACCATTTGTTGTTAAAAAAGATTCTGGATGAAATTGAAAACCATATACATCATCTCTTTTGTTTTCAAAAGCCATAGCAATATTAGTTTTAGCGCATCTCATAGTAATATCAAAATTTTCTTTAATAAATGGCTCTTGAAGCTTAAGTGAATGATATCTTCCGACTTTAAATTTAGAATTCTTTCTAAAGATGGATTTATTCGAAACAACTTTTACTTCAGATTGATAACCATGGAATATTCTCCTTTGTTGAATAATTTTGGCATTTTCACAATGTAATATTTGCTGGTACCCTAAGCAAATTCCTATGATTTTTTTTCTTCCTTTAAATTTATTATAAATTTTTGAAGTATTTGGATAATCTTTGGGTGAACCGGGTCCAGGAGATAATACAATTGTATTAGATTTATTTAATAAACTGTTATTTATTTCAAAATAATTTGAACAATAAACTTTATCAAACTGAGAGAATTGATGAACTACATTCCATGTGAATGAATCCTGATGGTCTATTATATAAATCATTTAAATAATTCTAATAATGATTTTGCTTTGATAAAATTTTCATTAAATTCTTTTTTTGCTGCACTATCTAATACAACTCCAGATGCTGCAGATATTTCTGATGTATTTTTATAATTTAGTATAGATCTTATTATTATGTTAAATCTCATATCTTTATTAAATTTTATATAGCCAAAACTACCTGTAAAAATATTTCTATTCTCTTTTTCTTGTTGATTTAATAATTCCAAAGTTCGTACTTTTGGACAGCCTATGACTGATCCACCAGGCATCATAGATTTGATAATATTTTTTATAGTCATACCTTTTAATAGGCTTCCAGATATGGTTGTAACATAATGAAATAAGTGTCTGTATTCCTCAACATACTTTTCTTTATCAATTTTTACTGTTCCTGGAATACAAACTCTGGATAAATCACTTCTTTCCATATCAACAATCATATTATGTTCTTTAGTCTCTTTAATGTTATTTCTAAAAAACTTTAAGGCACTAGATCTGTTAGATTTTTTACTTTTTCTTAATGTGCCAGCAATAGGCTTGGTAATGATTTTGTTACCTTTTTTTAATAATAAAGTTTCAGGTGAGCAGCTTACAATAGAATAATTTTTATCTCTTATCATAAAAGATTCTGGTGAAGCATTTGACTTCATTAATCTCCAGAAAAAATTAATTGGATTTATTGAAGATTTATTACGATATTTTGTACAAATTTTTATTTGATATGTTTCTCCTTGTCTTATTTTTTTTGAAAAAATATCAAATATTTTTTTGTATTTTTGATATTTAATATTTAATTTAAAGGGTGATAAAATTTTAGTTGGTTTAAAATAATTATTAAATTCGTGCTTTTTTTTATTTGAAAATATTGAAATATTATCTCTTATTTTAATGATTGTTTCTGGTTTGTAAAAAACTCCTTTATAAAAACCATTTTTAGACTGTTTGCTAATTTTAATACCAAGTAAATAATTTAAAATTTCATATCCAAAAAAACCAACATATTGATCAGTTTCTTTTTTATATTTCATTCTTTCAAAAGAGTTTAAAAATTTATGTATATTTTTTTTTGTTAAATTAATTTTTTTAGAAAAATCTGTATAAATGTCATAACCATTATCAACTTTGTAGATTATCAGTGGCTTATCCGACTGATAAAGTTTTTCTAAATACGGGTTAAATTTAAGTTTATGCGATTTGCGGTCTTTCAATTGGCTTCTCTTTTATAGGTAAATGTATCAAACCAGCAAAAATAGATAATGCGATAGATATGTACCAAGCATAATCAAAATTGCCGTTAAGTTCGTAGAAAACTCCACTCAAATAAGCTCCTAAAAAAGATCCAATTTGATGACTTACAAAAACAATTCCATATAATAATCCGATATACTTAGTTCCAAATACCTTGCCTATTATTCCATTTGTTGGTGGAACTGTTGATAGCCACAACATTCCAAATGTTATTCCAAAGATTACTGAATTAAAAACACTTGGTGGTAGGAATATGAAATAAATAATTGATACTCCTCTTAGTAGATAAATTGCACTTAATAAAATTTTTTGACTGTATCTAGTTGCAAGATATCCACTTGTAATTGTTCCAACCATATTAAAAAGTCCAATTAAAGCCAAAACCATTGCTGCACACCAATCTGGTAATCCTTTATCAATCATGTAAGTGGGTATATGAGTTGCTACTAAAGCAATGTGCCAACCGCATACAAAGAAACCTAAAGTAAGATAGATGTAACTTTTATTTGAAAAAGCCTCTTTTAAAGCTTCTCTAGCTGTTTGATTGTTATTTTGATTTGTACCGACAGGTATTTTTGGTGTTGAAACAAATAATGCTACTCCAATTGTTATAGTAAAATAATAACCAGTATTAAAACCTGAATAAAACAATAAAATTGCTAACAAATAAAAAACAAAACCAATAAAGATTGCAATATTACCACCATACTTATCCGTAATAATTCCAAACATAGGACTGAAAACACCCCACAATAAGAGCTGTAATCCCATTGTAAAACCGAACTGTGTTATGGTGATATCTAAATCAGTTGCAAAATCAAAATAAAACATTCCAAAAGTTTGTCTTATTCCTAATGCAATAATAACAACAACAGATGCAGCTATTACAGTAATTAATGCTTTTTTTGTTGGAAAAAATTTGGTGTCATTCATCTTACAGATTTAATAGCCTGTTTAATGTCAGCAATCAAATCATTTGGATCTTCTAAACCAATATGTAATCTTATAATATGTTCGTTATTACTCAACTTTGTGTAGCTCCTGTTGCCCAGTGCCAATTTGTCTTGATATAAAGCAAGACTTTCAAATCCTCCCCAACTGTAACCATGGGCAAATAATTTTAATTTATTCAAAAATTTTATTACAGAGTTTTTATTTTTAGAAATAATTTTTACACCCATTAACCCAGATGATCCTGAATAATACTTTTTCCACATTTTGTATTGTTTAATGTTTTTTTTAATTGGGTAAAAAACCTCTTTAACTTTTTTTTGTTTGCTCAAAAAATTAGCTACCTTGATGGTGTTTTCTTGATGTTTGTCTAACCTAATATCCAACGTTCTTAGTCCTCTCATAATTAAATAGGCATCATCAGGACTTAGTCTTAAACCAACTGCTTTTTGACTTAATTCCACTTGTTTAAAAAGTCTTTTTTTAATAGCTAAACTGCCACCCATAACATCTGAATGACCAGAATAATATTTTGTCGCTGAAACTATAGACATATCAAAACCTAAGTCTAAAGGCTTGATTAAATAAGGTGTTCCCCAGGTGTTATCAATAGCTGTATAAATATTCTTATTCTTAGCAAAAGATAATATTTTTTTTAAATCTTGAAATTCAAATGTGTTACTTCCTGGGTTTTCAACAAAAATAAGTTTAGTCTTATTTGTAATTTTTTTTTTTAAGTCATCTAAGTTTTTTGGATCATAAAATACTGCTTTAATATTGAATTTTTTTAAATAGTCTTCGGTTAAAAATCTTGTGGGAGAGTAGACTGAGTCCGTTATAATTATTTCATCACCAGGTCTTACAACACTAATCACTCCAAGAAAAACTGCACCAAATCCTGTTGGTGTTAAATAAACTTGATAAGCATTTTCAATTTTTCTTAATAGTTCTTGTAGTGCAAAAGTTGTTGATGTTCCTTTTCTACCATAATCAAAATTTTTGCTTAAGGGATTTTTTTTATAATTACTTTGTGTTTTCTTTATATCTTGAAGAGTTTTAAATATTATTGTTGAAGCTCTTACTACTGGCGGATTAACTGACTGATTTTGATAATCTTTTCCTACTTGTTTTAAAAAAGTTTTAACTGAATTAACCATAAAAAAATTGATTAGTTATATTGACAATGCTATATCCCTCAAATAAGTCAATAAAATTGTAAAACTAAGGAGATTATGGGATACCCTAAAAAGCATAGAGGCCGAAGAAAAATGGGCTCTAAAAAAAGAAGAGCAAGAAAAAAGAATAAGAAAAAGTAAAATTAATTATTCTTTAATCCAACCACCACCAAGAACTTTGTGACCATATTGGTCTTTTTTATAAAAGACACATGCTTGTCCAGGTGAAATACCATCTTCAGAATTATCTAAATTTACCTCAGCATCATTCTCGTTTATAAAATTTACATTGGCGCTTAATAACTTTCCTGTAGACCTAACTTTGACTAATATATTTTCATTTAATTCGTTTTTATCCGATAGTAGATTAATATTTTTTAAATTAATTTTCTTTTTTCCTAGATGTTCTCTTCCTCCAACAATTATCTCATTATTTTCTGCATCAATTTTAATTACATATAATGCCTCTTTGTCAGATACTTTAATTCCTTTTCTTTGACCAATAGTAAAATTTATAATTCCATCATGAACGCCTATTACTTCACCATTTAGATTTTTAATATTACCTTTTTTTAAGGAATCTGGCTTAAACTTTTTTATTACTGATGAATAGTCTCCGTTAGGAACAAAACATATATCTTGACTATCTGGCTTATCTGCAACATTTAAATTTAGTTTTTTAGCAATTTCTCTAGTTTCATTTTTTAACATTCCACCTAATGGAAATCGTAAATAATTTAATTGCTCTCTTGTAGTATTAAATAGAAAATAACTTTGATCTCTATTTTCATCTACTGCTCTATACATATTATTTTTTTCATTTATTGTTATATTTTTTACATAATGACCTGTAATCAAAGCATCAGCATTTAAATCTTTAGCAACTTCATACAAATCTTTAAATTTGACAGTTTGATTACACTGTACGCATGGTATTGGAGTTTCTCCTTTTAAGTAACTTTCTACAAAATTATCAATAACTCCTTGCTTAAATTTATCTTGGTAATAAAGAATTTTATGATCAATATCTAATTTATGAGCAACTCTTTTTGCATCTATAACATCTTGGCCTGAGCAACATACTTTTGATTTAACAACTTCTTTACTATCGTTGTATAGTTTTAATGTTATACCGGTAACATTATATCCTTGCATTTTCATCAAACCTGCAACTGTAGATGAGTCTACACCACCAGACATAGCTACAATTACTTTTGTATCAGACGGTTTCTTATCTAATCCAATTGAGTTTAACTCTAAATTCATGTGGTGGTATTTATACTCATTTCTATTATAAGTAAAATCAAATGATTTTAGATTTTGAACCAGGTGATAAAGTTATAAATCCTAATAATAAAGATTGGGGAATAGGACAAGTACAGTCAATTATTAAAGAAAAAGTAACTGTGAATTTCGAAAATGTAGGAAAAAAAGTTATCAATGCTAAAAATATCGAATTAGAAAAGTTAGAATAAATGAAACAAATCGAAATAAAGGCAGCAATAGAAAATCTAATTGACACTTTTTTATATGCAGGAAAAGTTTCAATAGAATTAAGAAAAAAAGGCTTAATAAAAGAAATTAAGGAAGATAACACACCTGTTAGCAATGGTGATCTTGAAGTTAATAGAATTTTAACTGAAAAAATAAATAACTTAACTCCTCAAATACCGATTGTATCAGAAGAAACTAGTCATAATAAATCCAAGAAAGATTTAAAAAATTTTTGGCTAATAGATCCAATTGATGGTACTTATGATTACATTAATGATCTTGACGAATTTACTCTAAATGCTGGTTTAATAATTAATAATCGAGCAGTAGCAGGTATAATATATGCACCCGCTAAAAATAGATTATTTTATTCTTATGAGAAAGGTTGTTCATTTGAAATAATTAATAGTCAACATGTAAAATTAGACTGTTCAAAAATTTCAAATAATAAACTTAAATTTGTATCATATTCAAATAAACTAAAACCTGAAATTAATAAAATATATCAAACAATGAATGTTAGCGAATTTAAAAGGATGAAAAGTTCTTTAAAATTTTGTGTAATAGCTTCAAATGAATACGACGGCTACGTTGCAGAGCCTAGAGCATGTGAATGGGATATAGCAGCTGGGCATGCTATTCTTGAAAATGCAGGGGGTATAGTTACAGATTTTGAGGGAAATGAAATACTTTACGGAAAAGAAAATTTTAAAAATCCTAGTATAATTTTGAAAAGAAATAAAAATATATAATGAGTGAACAATTAAGAATAATATTAATTATAATAGTTTCTGTATCAATTTTTGGATTAATAGTATTTGTGATGGTAAAAAACTATATCAAAAGCAAAATTCAGTATTATTTAGAAGAAAAGAATAAAAAGTCTAAAGAAGATTTATAATTTTCAAATATTCCTCTTTATCTAGTTCCATTACTCTTCTGGAAACTTCAAAATCAAATCCAGATCTTGCTAATATACCAATATCTTTTTTATAGAATAAAGGTCTATTATCTTCAGTTCTTGAAGGACCAATTCTTTTTTTTTTACAAACTTTTATGGCTGAAAAAAAATCTTGATCTTCATTATTTTCATTAATTTGTTCAATTGTATTTTTTATGTATTTTTCTCCAACTCCTTTGCTTATTAAATAATTTCTAATCTTATTTATTGATGAACCTCTTTGGATTAGACTTTTTGCTTTTGTTTCTGAATAAAATTTATCATTTATAAATTTAGATTTTTCTAAATCTTCAGCTACAATCTCGATTAGATCTGAAATATTGCTTCTTTTAACGTTATCAACTTTAGATCTTAAATATTTCTTTAAAAGATATGTTTTTAGCTGTTGTTTTGATGGTGCAAATTTTTCTACATAATTAAGTGCAAAGTTGCGCATTTCATCAATTGTCGCTTCTAAGTTTTTTTTTTTATTTTTTATAGGAATCATTATTGCATTTAATATAATATAACCCTGATGATTGAACAAATATCTGCATTTTTTACAGTAGAAATGATCTATATGTGGTTGAATATAGGTGTAATACCTTTTTGGTTAATGCTTATTATTTTTCCACAAACTAAAGTTTGTGGTTTATTTGTTACATCAATAATTCCAACATTTATTTTGAGAATAATGAGTTTTTAATTTTATTTTGGACGCACTTCTTAGCTATAAATTTGTTTTGTGGATCTTGGATTGTTAGAGATAGCCAGAGGTTTTATATGTCAAAAATTCTAGTCTTTTTTCCTTTAATAATCACATATTTTATTGGTCCTTTAGGATTATTTATATACTGGGTGATAAGAATTTTTTTCGCAAAGAGAATAAGTTTATTTGATTAATTTTTATTTCTCTACTTTAAAGCCACTGCTCTTCATTTGAGAAAAGCCACCATCTATATGTGAAATTTTTTCAAACCCCATATCTTTCAATGATTTTGTAGCTAGTGCAGATCTTAGTCCACCTGCACAAAATAAAACCATTTCTTTGTTCATATCTATCTTGCCTTCTTTAAAGTAAGGACTATCTGGATCCATCCAAAACTCTAACATTCCTCTAGGAATGTGATGAGAATTTTCTATTCTTCCCATTTTCTCAAGTTCTCGAATATCTCTTATATCAATTAAATTGCATTTATCACTGTTTACCATCTCTAATGCTTCCGCTGGGGAAAGTGTCTTGATTTCTGTCAAAGCTTCTGCGACCAATGTTTGTGCTGATTTAATGCTCATAAAGGTTTAATACATCATTATAAATTTTAATCTACGAAAAAATATGCCAAATAAAGCTCCTAATTTCAAAATCCCATCAACCAATTCAAAACTTTTAGAGCTAAAGAAAATCAAAAGTAAATATAAAGTTTTATATTTCTATCCAAAAGATAATACACCAGGGTGCACAGTTGAGACAAAAGACTTCAATTCTCTACTTTCACAATTTAAAAAATTAGACTGTGAAGTTATTGGTATTTCTAAAGATAGTATGGAAAGTCATGAAAAATTTAGAGATAAATTTAAAATTAAGTTTGATTTGGTAGCAGACGTAA
>LULQ01000319.1_pt1 | contig 10582 bp, 10 predicted proteins | sample 728091 | NCBI WGS metagenome assembly LULQ01 (sample SAMN03860285, study PRJNA289734) | marine metagenome | biome: seawater column; feature: ocean; material: water; isolation source: Red Sea water column Station 149 - depth 10m | place: Saudi Arabia: Red Sea | collected 2011-10-15 | depth 10 m
AGCAGGCCCGCGATCAGCAACCGCAACAGGATCAACCACCAGGGCGTGCGCTGGGCGCGGGTCGCGCCGTGGCGTGGCCTGCTGCTCGCGACGTACCTCCTGGCGCTCGGGTGGTGCCTCGCCCTCGCCCTGGTCGACGGCCCGAGCGGGCTCTCGCGGGTGCTGGGCCACCCGGTGGAGTACCTCCCCACGGCGCGCTCGATCGACGACGTGGGCCTGCTGCTGGCCGAGTACGTCGACCGCATCTCCTACGACGCCTCGCCCCGCAACTGGCCGACCCACGTCGCTGGGCACCCGCCGCTGATGCTGCTGTTCTTCGTCGGGCTGGTGCAGGTGGGCCTCGGCGGCGACCTGGCCGCCGGTGTCGTGGTCACCGTGGTCGGCGCCTCGATGCCGGTGGCGGTGCTGGTGACGCTGCGCGCCCTCGCGGGCCACGACCTCGCCCGACGGCTCGCGGTGCCGCTCGCGCTGTCCCCCGTGGCCGTCTTCGTCGCGGTCTCCGCGGACGCGGTGATCGGTGCGGTCGTCGCCTGGGGACTGGCCTGCCTCGCACTCGCGAGCCGGCCCGGGGACGAGGGTCCCGACCGATGCAGCCGCTGGGGCTGGTCGGTGGCGGCCGGCCTGCTCCTGGGCTGCTCGGTGCTGATGTCCTACGGCATGCCGCTGGTCGGGCTCGTCGCGCTCGCCGTCATCACGGCCGGCCGAGCCTGGCGGACGCCGGTCTTCCCGGTGACCGTGGCGGCAGCGCTGGTGCCGGTGCTCGGCTTCGCGGTCGCCGGCTTCGCGTGGTGGGAGGCCTACCCCGTGCTGCACGAGCGCTACTGGGACGGCATCGCCTCGATCCGCCCGGCGTCGTACTGGCTCTGGGGCAACCTCGCCGCCCTCGCCGTCATCACCGGCCCCGCCGTGTGGGGCGGGCTGGGCGTGCTGGTGACCCGGGTCCGTCCGCACGCACAACGTGCGCTGCCCGAGCCCGAGCGCGTCGTCCTCCTGCTGGCCGGTGCGATGCTGCTGGTCGTGCTCGCCGCCGACGCGTCACGGATGAGCAAGTCGGAGGTCGAGCGGATCTGGGTGCCGTTCGTGCCGTGGCTGACGCTCACCGTCGCGCTGCTGCCGCCCCGGTGGCGCTCGCCCGCCCTGCTCGCGCAGGTCGTGACGGCCCTCGCGGTGCAGCACCTGGCCTACACGACCTGGTGAGGACCCTCAGGGACGCAAGGGCGCGGTGGCGAAGGCCGTCAGCCCGACGTCGGGCAGCACCTCCGCGCTGAACCCGAGCTCCGCGCGCGCCCGCTCCGGCGAAGCCACGATGTGCCGCACGTCCCCGAGCCGGTAGCCGCCGGTCACCTCCGGCGCGAGGTCGCGTCCGGTCCCCTCCGCCACCAGCTCGGCGACCCGGCGGATGCCGACCGGGTGGCCGGAGGCGACGTTGTAGGCGCGGTGGTGCCCCGCCGGCGCCTCGAGCACCGCGTCGAGCGAGGCGAGGTTGGCGCGCGCGACGTCGGTGACGTGCACGAAGTCGCGCATCTGCTCGCCGTCCTCGTAGACCGTCGGCGCCTCACCGCGCTCGAGGGAGGAGCGGAACATCGCCGCGACGCCGGAGTACGGCGTGTCCCGCGGCATCCCCGGGCCGTAGACGTTGTGGTAGCGCAGCGACACCGCCGCCGCGTCGGCCTGGCGCACCCACGCGGTGGCGTAGTGCTCCTGCGCGACCTTGGAGGCGGCGTAGCTCGACCGCGGCTCGAGCCGGGCGTCCTCGTCGACCAGCGCCCAGGCCAGCGGCCCCCCGCAGACCGGGCACGGGTTGTCGAAGCGACCGGCGTCGAGGTCCTCGCGCGAGCGCACGCCCGGCACCTGCTCGCCGTGCTCGGCGCAGGTGTAGCGGCCCTCGCCGTAGACGACCATGCTCGAGGCCTGCACCAGCCGGTGCACGCCGGCCTCGTGCATCGCGGCCATCAGGGCGGCGGTGCCGAGGTCGTTGTGGGCGGCGTACGCCGGCAGGTCGGCCACCGTGACGCCCGCCCCGACCACGGCCGCCTGGTGGCACACGGCGTCGACGCCGCGCAGCAGACCGGCCCAGGTCTCGGACGAGGCGGCCTCGCGCACGTCGAGGGCGTGGGTGTCCTCGGGTGCGCTGGAGGAGCCGTGCGCCATCGGCAGCATCAGGTCGACCCGGACGACCTCGTCGCCGCGGGCCTCGAGGGCCTCGGCGACAGCGGCCCCGATGAAGCCGGCGGACCCGGTGAGCAGCACCCTCACGCGGTGCCGCCGGGGATCTCGTAGGTGAGGTCGACGCCGTCGGTCCAGCTGCCGCAGGTGCAGCCGTCGGGGTCGGGCAGCGCCTCGATGGTCGCCGACAGCAGTCCGGTGAGCCGCTCGAGGTTGGCCTTGAAGAGCGCGAAGACCTCCTCCTGGCTGACCCCGCTGCCCTCCTCGGCGCCGGCGTCCATGTCGGTGACCAGCGCGATCGAGGCGTAGCACTGCCCCATCTCGCGGGCCAGCGCCGCCTCGGGCAGCGCGGTCATGTTGATCAGCGTCCAGCCCTGCTCGGCGTAGGAGCGCGACTCGGCGCGGGTGGAGAAGCGGGGGCCCTCGATGACGACCATGGTGCCGCCGTCGGTGACGTCGGGGGCGGCGCCGAGCACGGCACTGCGCAGCCCCGGGCAGTAGGGGTCGCCGAAGGGCAGGTGCACCGCTCCCCTCTCCACGAAGGACGGGACTCGGCGGTAGGTGCGGTCGACGAGCTGGTCGGGCACGACCACGTCGCCGGGCGCCACCTCGGGGCGCAGGCCACCGACGGCGCAGGGCGCGAGGACCTGGCGAACGCCGAGGGAGCGCAGCGCCCAGAGGTTGGCACGAGCGGGGATCGCGTGCGGCGGGAAGTCGTGGTGGGCACCGTGCCGCGGGACGAACGCGACCCGTCGGCCGGCGACGGTGGCGATCGCGATCGGCGCCGAGGGGTCGCCGTACGGCGTCTCGACCCGCACCTCCTCGGGGTCGGTGAGGAAGGAGTAGAAGCCGGTGCCGCCGATGACGGCGATGTCCGCCCGGGCAGCGAGGTCGGGCCGTGCCGTGGCCTGCGTGGAGGTCATGGGGTCACTGTGCCAGGCGTTCGGAGCCCGACCGGGCGAGCACCGCGGCGACCACGACCAGCAGCGCCAGGGCGATGGTGCCGTGCGAGAGGTGGGCGTAGCCGAGCGTGCCGACCACGACGCCGGCCAGCCCGCCGGCGGCCGCGGCGCCCAGGCCCATCAGCAGGTCGGCGGCCCCCTGGACGTCCGGCCGCACGTCCAGCGGTGCGTGGTCGGCGATGAGCGTGGAGGCGGCGACGGTGCCGAAGCTCCACCCCAGGCCGAGGAGGAAGAGCCCGGCGAAGATCTGCCAGGAGCTGCCCTCGGGCGCAGCGCCGGAGAGCAGCAGGGAGACCACCAGCAGCACTCCCCCGACGGCCAGCGTCGGTGGCCGGCCGACGCGGTCTGCGAGCAGGCCCACGAGCGGCGCGAAGGCGAACATCCCGAGCACATGCACGCTGATGACGACACCGATGATGCGCAGCTCGGCACCGCCGTGCTCCATGTGCAGCGGAGTCATCACCATGACCGCGATCATCGCGGCGTGGCTGCCGACCAGGCCGAGCACCGCCGCCCCCAGCACCGGGTGCTCGACCACCGCCTGACGAACCCGTCCCCAGGAGGTCCCGGTGGGCGGTGCGGCATCGACCCCGGCGACCTCGCGGGCCAGCAGCAGCGGGTCCGGGCGCAGCAGCGTCCCGACGACCAAGGCCGCCAGCAGCATCCCGATCACCCCGACCACGAAGGGTCCGGTCAGCTCGGGCAGCCCCAGGCCGAGCGCCAGCGCCGCGGCCGGGCTGGTGAGGTTGGGGCCGGCGACCGCGCCGATGGTCGTCGCCCACACCACGGTGGACAGCGCGCGACCCCGGTGCAGGGGCTCGGCGAGGTCGGTCGCTGCGTAGCGCGCGCCGTTGTTGGCAGCGGTCGTCGCCCCCAGCAGCAGGGCGCCCACCAGCAACAGGGCCATCGAGCCCACGACCCCGGCGAGGACCGCGAGGGCCGCTCCCGATGCACCCAGGAGGTAGCCGGTCGTGAGTCCGATGCGCCGGCCGCGCAGGCTCATCGCCCGCGCCAGCAGGTAGGCGGCCACCGCGGCCCCAAGCACCTGGAAGGTCTGCGCCAGCCCGGCCTGTGACTCGCTGCCGGAGATGTCGCGGGCCAGGAGCGAGGCGGTCGCGATGCCGATGGTGATGCCGACGGCGCCCACCGCCTGGGTGACCACCAGCACGCGGACCGTACGCCGCTGGACCGCCGCCCGGTCGTGCCTCGGGGTGCCGGGCGGGCCGGGGGTGGCGGGCGCCTGCTCGGCGCTCACTTGAGCGTCGCCGGCAGCCCGAGGAAGCGGTGGACCTCGGCCCAGACCTCCTTGGGGGCGACGCCGGCGTCCAGTGCCTCCTGGGCGGTGCGACCGCCGAGCCCCGCGATCACCGTCAGGCTCGCCCAGGACCGCGCCGAGGCGTGGCCGAGCGCGTGGTCCATCCGGTCCCAGAACTCCGTGTGCCGCACGCGGCCATCATGCCCGGAGGCGCCGACGGACACGGGGCGACCCCGGGTGCGGAGTCAGCCCTCGCTGGGACGGACGTCCCACACGTGGTGCTCGACGTCGTGGAGGTGGTAACGCGCCAGCGAGTCCAGGGTGAACACCGACCCATTGCTGCGGCGGGCCGGCCGCGCCCACAGCGCCTCGTCGGTCGGGTCGAGGACGTCGTACGCCGCGGCGACCCGCTCGGTCTCCTCGGCGAGCTCGCGGGCGACCGTGGCCGGGTCCTGCTCGGCGTACCCCTGCGACTCGGCGGTCTCGTCCTGGTCCCAGTTGGCGAACTCGGGGTCGTGCTGGCCCAGCACCATCGCGACGCGGGCGCTGAAGACGATGTGCACGTCGCGGACGTGGCAGGCGTACTCCAGCGGCGACCAGGTGGTCGGGTCGGGGCGCACGCTCGCGGTGGGGCCGGAGAGCAGCCGGTGCCAGGCGGGCATCCCGGCACGCAGCCGGGCACCGATCTGGTGCCGGGCGACGGCGGCGGCGTCGAAGCCGCACTGCTCGCAGGGGCGCTCCAGCACCCAGGTCCAGTCCTTGGTGTCGCGCAACCCCTCGCTCATGGGCAGCAGCGTCGCAGACGGAGATGTGCTGTGGAGATCCGGTGTTGAACTCTTGTCGTGTCGTGGCGCCCACGTGCACCGGTTGTGGAGCACGCAGGAGGACAGTCGGAGACATGATCACCGTTGTCCTCGTGGCGCTCGCGCTGGTGTGGGTCCTGGCCCCGCTGCCGCTGGCCGTCGCCGTCGGACGAGCCTTCGCGGCGGGTGGGGCGAGCCCGGAGCGCCCGGCCGTCAGGTCAGCAGCAGCCGGTCGAGCCGACGCCTGACCAGGACCAGCCCGAGCACCAGCATCGCGACCAGGTAGACCACCGAGACCGCGGAGTCCCACGACACCGTGCCCGTGGTCAGCTCGCGGCACAGCACGACCCCGCGGTAGAGCGGGGTCGCCTCGACCACCCAGCGCAGCACACCGGGGTAGGCCGTCACCGGGAAGAACGTCGCCGAGAACAGGAACATCGGCAGCGTCGCCAACGTGACGAGCTCGAAGTCCTGCCACGAGCGCATCCAGGTCGTCAGCGCCATGCACACCGCCCCGAACGCCGCACCGATGAGCAGCGCCGCGGGCACGACCAGCAGCGCCCACCAGGACGAGACCAGTCCCATCGCGAGCATCACCAGCAGGAAGCCCGCGGAGTAGGTGCCGCCCCGCATCAGCGACCACGACAGCTCGCCGCGCGCGATGTCGAGGGTCGTCAGCGGCGTGGCCAGCATCTGGTCGAAGAGCTTGTTGAACTTCAGCTTGAAGAAGAAGTTGAACGTGGAGTCGAGCACCGAGCCGTTCATCGCGGAGGCGGCCAGCATGCCGGGGGCGACGAACTCGGCGTACGGGATCTCCTGGCCGCCGACCTCGAAGCCGCCGACCAGGGCACCCACGCCGATGCCGATGCTGAGGAGGTAGAAGACCGGCTCGAGGAAGCCGGACGCGAAGATGTACCAGACGCGTCGATAGGCGAGGTAGTTGCGCTGCACGAGCAGTGCGGCGGCACCGGCGGGGCCGAGCGGGTGGCGCGAGATGCTGCGCGCCACGGTCGCGGTCGTGATCGCCACTCAGACCACCATCCGTCGCTGGAGTCGGCGCTGGGCCCACCACCAGCCGAGCACCACCAGGGCACCGAGGTAGGCGACGTGGACCAGTGCCGGGCCGAGCTCGAGGGTCCCGAGGGTGAGCATCCGGGTCAGGTCGACGCCGTGCCACAGCGGGGTGATGACCGCCAGGGACTCCAGCGGCTGGTCGAGGTTGCTGACCGGGAAGAACGCCCCGGAGAAGAGGAACAGCGGGATCATCCCGAGCCGGAAGACCAGCGAGAAGGCGCTCTCGCTCCTCAATCCGGCCGAGAAGGCGTAGATCGGCGCGGCGAAGGCCAGTCCGATGAGCACCTGCACGGGGAAGGCCAGCAGCACGCCCCACCAGGACTCGTGCACCCCGAACGGCGCGACGACCGCGAGGAACACCGCCGCACTCACCGCGACCCGGAACGCCACGAAGCCCAGGTGGGCCAGGATCACGTGCTCCACGCCGAGCGGCCCGGCGGTCATGGCGTAGTAGGTGCGGTTCCACTTGATCATCCCCATGACGGGGTAGGTCACCTCGCCGAAGACCAGCGTCATCGACTGTGCGGCGATCATGCCCGGCACCACGAACGCGAGGTAGCTCGTCGCACCCTCGAGGGTCTCGGGATCGGCCTCGACGAAGCCGCCGAGCAGGACGCCCATCGCCAGGACGTAGAGCAGCGGGGTGACGAAGGAGGAGACGACGCTGCCCTTCCAGGTACGCCGGTAGGCCGTCGCCCAGTAGTCCAGCAGTCGCAGGGCCCCGTCGATGGTGCCGCGGGGCGCGGTGGCCTGGCTCTGGGTATGGGTCTGCGCCATCAGTCGACCAGCGTCCGGCCGGTCAGGCGGAGGAAGACGTCCTCCAGGGTCGATCGGCGCACCAGGGTGGCGATCGGCTGCAGGCCGCGCTCGTGCACCTTCGCCACCGTCTCCTCGCCGTCGGCGGTGTAGAGCAGCAGCCGGTCCGGCAGCACCTCGACCCGCTCGGCGAGGTCGGCGACCTTCTCCGCCAGCGGCTCGTGGGTGCCGCCGTCGGTGGGCACGGGGAAGCGCAGCTCGGCGACCTCGCGGGTGGAGTGGGCGGCGATGAGGTCCAGCGGCGAGCCCTCGGCGACGATCACGCCCTTGTCCATGACCACGAGCCGGTCGGTGAGCTGCTCGGCCTCGTCCATGTAGTGGGTGGTGAGCACCAAGGTCACGCCCTGCTGCTTGAGCCGGAAGAGCCGGTCCCACACGACGTGGCGGGCCTGCGGGTCCAGGCCGGTGGTCGGCTCGTCGAGCAGCAGGATGTCGGGGCGGTTGATCAACGAGCGGGCGATGGTGAGCCGGCGCTTCATGCCGCCGGAGAGGTCGTCGACCATCGCGTCGGCCTTCTCGGTCAGCTGCACGAACTCCAGCAGCTCCTGGGCCCGCTCGCGGACCTCGGCCCGCGGCAGCCCGAAGTAGCGGCCGTAGACCACGAGGTTGTCGCGCACGGTCAGCTCGGTGTCGAGGGTGTCCTCCTGCGGGCACACGCCGATGCGGGCCTTGATCTGCTGAGCGTCGGTGGCCGGGTCCATGCCCAGGATGCGCAGCGTGCCGCCGCTCACCGGCGAGACCGCCGCGATCATTCGCATGGTCGAGGACTTGCCGGCCCCGTTGGGTCCGAGGAAGCCGAACGCCTCCCCCGGCCGCACGTCGACGTCGATCCCGCGCACCGCCTCGAAGCCGCCGAAGCTCTTGCGCAGTCCCGACGCGTGGATCATCGAGCCGGCACCCGAGGCCGGCAGGTCTGTGCTCACGCCTTCACCCTAGGACCCGATCCCCGGCAGGGTATGCGCGGCACACCGGCTCCGAAGCCGGTCGAAGTGCGAGGAGCGCCACCGACGAGCCGCGAGACCCCGCGAGCCACGCACCCACCTCCCTCTACGGTGACGCCCATGCCCTCCTCGCGTCGCTCCCGGGTGCTCGGCACCGTCACCACGCTGGCCCCGGTGCTGGCTCAGACCGCGAAGGTGGTGGCCGGCGACGTGGTCGACCGGCTGCGGCCCGGCGGGGGCGCCGAGGCGGTCCCGGACGTGGTGATCGAGGAGCCGGCGGGGGCCGCGGACTACGCCCGGCGCGTCCACGCGACCGGGACGGTGGCGGCCGACCCGGCGGACGTCGTCGCGCTGCTGACCGACCTCGACCGGGTGCACGAGTGGTTGACCCTGCACCGGTCCTGGCGTGGCGAGCGTCCGAGCCGGATGGAGCAGGGTGCGGAGTTCACCCAGCAGATCTCGCTGATGGACATCCCCGCGCAGGCGCGGTGGAGCGTGGCCCGGGTCGACGCGGCCGGGTTCGAGCTGCGCGGCACCGGGCCGATGGGCATCACGGTCGGGTTGTGGGCGGCCGTCGTGCCGACGCCCGCGGGCAGCGGCGTACGACTCGACGGGGCGTTGGACGGGCCGCCGGTCAAGGGGCCCGTGGGGCTCACGGCGGTGCGCAGCGTGGAGGTCGCGCTGGCCGAGTCGCTGGCGCGGGTGGCCGAGCTGCTCGGCGGCGCCGAGGGTGGCGCGAGGCTGCGGGTGGCCGACGAGCCGGTGCTGCACGAGCGGACGGGCGCGCTGCTGGAGCCCACGACGCCGGTGGTGATCGGCGTCGGGCAGGTCGTGCGGCGCACCCCCGACCTCGACGCACCCGTCGAGCCGGTGGCCTCGGCGGTGGAGGCGTTGCGCGCGGCCGAGCGCGACGCGGGCGTGGACGTGCTGGGTCGCGCCGACCTGGTGTACGCCGTGCCGAGCGCCTCGTGGACCTACCCCGACCAGGCGGGCCTGGTCGCCTCGCTCGTGGGCGCCGAGAAGTCGGGGACCGTGCAGACCTCGGCGTACGGCGGTGACGGCGGGCAGCTCGCGATGAACGACGCCGCCGACCGGATCGTGAGCGGCGACGCGCACGTGGTGCTGGTCAGCGGCGCGGAGGCCGGCGCGACGGTCGCGGCGCTGCAGGCGCAGGGCCGCGAGCCGGAGTGGACCCGGCAGCCCGACGACTCCGCGCCGGACCGGGTGATCGGCGTCGACCGGCCGGCCAACAACGAGGCGGAGACGAGCGTGGGTCTGGGGGCGCCGATCTACGTCTACGCGCTGATCGAGTCCGCGCTGCGGGGTGCCGCCGGCACCGACGAGGCCGAGCACCGGGCCGCGATCGCGGACCTGTGGGCGCGGCACAGCGCGGTCGCGGCGGAGAACCCGTACGCGTGGGACCCGACGGCCCGCACGGCCGAGGAGATCGCGACGGTGACGCCGGCCAACCGGGCCGTCTCGGACCCGTACACGAAGCTGATGTGCGCCAACCTGCAGGTCGACCTGGCGGCCGGCGTGGTGGTGACCAGCGTGGCCGCGGCGGCCGCACTCGGCGTACCGCAGGAGAAGTGGGTGTTCCTCCACGCAGGCGCCTCGGCGACCGACGAGTGGTTCGTCTCGGAGCGCGCCGACCTGGCCTCCTCCCCCGCCATCGCCGCGGCCGGCCGGGCGGCGCTGGAGCACGCCGGGGTGCGGGCCGACGAGCTGGGGCCGGTGGACCTCTACTCCTGCTTCCCGGCCGCGGTGCAGCTCGGCGCGCAGGCGCTGGGGCTGCCGTGGCAGGACCCGGCGCGGCCGCTGAGCGTCACGGGCGGGCTGACGTCGGCGGGTGGCCCGGGCAACGGGTACGGCCTGCACGCGATCGCGACGATGGTGCCGCAGCTGCGCGAGCGCCCCGACGAGGTGGGGCTGTCGAGCTCCCTGGGCTGGTACGCCACGAAGCACGCGCTCGGGGTCTACTCCGCCACGCCGCCGGCCCGGCCGTTCGCGCACCTGCGCCCGACGGTGGACCGGCCGGCGCCGCGGCCGGTGGTCACCGAGCTCGAGGGCCCGGCGGTCGTGGAGGCCGTGACGGTGGGCCACGACCGGGAGGGTCGCGTGGAGGGCGTGGTCGTCTCGGCCATCGCCGAGGACGGCAGCCGGGTCCTGCTGCGGTGCGAGTCCGAAGAGGACGTGGCGCTGCTGACCGGCACGGACGCCCTACGCCGGGTGCTGCGCTCGGAGGACGGACGGCTGGTGCTCGGCGACGAGCGGGTGCCGCTGCCGGAGCCAGCGGCGGCGCCGGTCCACACCACGCTCGACGGCCCGGTCGCGGTGATCACGCTGGACCGGCCGCGGGTGCGCAACGCGATCGACGCCCGCACCGCTCGGATGCTGGAGCGCGCGGTGGACGACGTGGAGGCCGACGACACGGTCCGGGCGATCGTGCTGACCGGCGCCGGCGGCACGTTCTGCGCCGGGATGGACCTGTCGGGTGCGCACCGGGGCGAGGTGCCGGTGACGGAGCGACGGGGCCCGTTGGGGCTGACCGAGCTGCCGCCGACC
>LULQ01000612.1_pt1 | contig 10527 bp, 12 predicted proteins | sample 728091 | NCBI WGS metagenome assembly LULQ01 (sample SAMN03860285, study PRJNA289734) | marine metagenome | biome: seawater column; feature: ocean; material: water; isolation source: Red Sea water column Station 149 - depth 10m | place: Saudi Arabia: Red Sea | collected 2011-10-15 | depth 10 m
GTTCTATCCCATAAAAACTCCCATGATCCATTACTTAAAAGTAATGATCTTCTTAAATTCTCCTCCATCAATCCACCAAGAACAAAAGCTAGTATTAGCGGCGGCATTGGAAAATCGTAAAGTCTTAAAAAAGTTGCAACAACTGCTATGCCGATCATCAAATAAATGTCAAAATTATTAAATGACATTACATAAATTCCTGTAATAGAAAAAAATAAGATTAACGGAATTAAATAATTTTTTGGTACTGCAAGAATTCTAGCAATGTAAGGAATTAATGGTAAATTTAATATTAATAATATTACCATTCCAATATACATTGACATTATCACTGACCAAAAAATTTCAGGATTAGTCATATAAAGTCTTGGTCCTGGCTGAATACCAAATCCTAAAAGAGCTCCAAGCATTACGGCTGTAGTTCCACTTCCCGGTATACCTAAAGTTAACATTGGTACAAAAGAACCAGAGCATGCTGCATTATTTGCTGTTTCAGGTGCAGACAATCCATTCACACTTCCTTTTCCAAATTTTTCTTTTTCTTCATCCTTTACTAAATTTCTTTCCATTCCATAAGCTAAGAATGATGCAATAGTGGCTCCCGCACCAGGTAATACGAATAGTTCGATACATTTTACCTCGTTCTTCTTTATTAATTCTTATTGATCCAAGTTCTGTTAATGAAACTTGTTTTGCTGCAGCTGTTGGATCGTTTCGCTTTAATATGATTGTTAAGGCTTCACTCATAGCAAATGTTGACATAACAACTAAAACAAAGCTAATTCCATCTGTTAAATTCATATTATCAAAAGTAAATCTTGTAATATCAGATAGAGAGTCTTGACCAACAGATGCTAGCATCAAACCAAGTACAACCATCATCATCGCTTTTAAGAATTGTCCTTTAGATGAAAAAGCTGCTATTGCCGTTAACCCTAAAATCATTAATGCGAAATAATCTGGCGATCTAAAAGATAAACTTACTTTTGATAAACTTGGAGCCATAAACAATAAATAAATTGCTGATAGTGTTCCACCTGCAAATGAACTCCAAGCAGCGATAGCTAATGCTTTACCGGCTTTACCTTGTTGTGCCATTGGATATCCATCGAAAGAAGTTGCTACTGTTCCTGGAACTCCTGGTGCATTTAGCAAAATTGAGGAGGTAGAACCACCAAATACTGCACCATAATAAACTCCAGCCATTAAAATTAAACCCGTTGCAGGATCAAAACCATAAGTAATTGGTATCATTAAAGCAATCGCTGTCATGGGACCTAAACCAGGTAACATTCCAATAATTGTTCCAAAGAAACAGCCAATCATAACCATAAAAATATTTTGAAATGATAATGCTGTAGTTAAACCAATTAATATTCCTTCTGTCATCCCATCACTCCAATAGATTTTAAAAAGGGATCCCTTAAATAAATTTCAAGAACTCCGTGAAGCAAATACATAAATCCAGCAACAAATGGAAAAGAAAGTAAAAACATTAAAACCCATCTTCTCTCACCTAAAAAGTAATAAGAGGCAAATAAAAATAAAGATGTAGTTAAAAAGTAACCCACTTTTAAAATTGTTGCCCCGTAGATAATTGCAATTACAATTAGTAATGCCGTTTTTTTGTATTCTAAAGTTCTATGTTCAACTTTTATAGTATCTGGATCTGGTAAGATTAATTTTAAACCAGAAAAAAATAAACCAGCATATCCTAAATAAATTGGAAATGTTCTTGCATTAAATGGTGCATTTTCATCGAACGCAAAAACTTGTATTTGATAAGCTGTATATAAATAAAATGCTGAGAAAATAAAAAAGAGCAGTGATATAATTTTTGTCGTATTTATATTCACTGCTCTTTAAATTAATTAATCCAGAGGATTAAATAACTCCTAGTTTCTTCATAAGAGCTGTCATTTCTTTTGTTTGAGTTTTTAAAAACTTAACAAACTTTTTGTCTGGGTTATAAATATTTACCCAAGCATTTCTTGCTCTTACTGCTTCCCATTCAGGAGTTTTTTGTACATCGCCTAACATTTTAGCAATAGCTTTTTTATCTTTGCTACTCATGCCTGGAGGACCAAAAAATCCTCTCCAGTTTACGAATTGTACATCATATCCTTGCTCTTTAAGTGTAGGTGCATCAGGTGCATCACCAACTCTATCAGGCGCAGTTATACCAATGATTCTTACTTGGTCTCTTGCTCCCATTAATTCACCTAAACCTGTAGATATAATTTGAGTTTCTCCAGATAAAAGTCCAGCTAATGCTTTTCCACCTGCATCATAAGGAATATAAGCTACAGCATTCGGATCTGCACCAGCAGCTTGAAATGCTAAAGCACCAATTAAATGGTCCATACTTCCTCTAACAGAACCACCAGCCATTTTTATTGAACTAGGGTTTGCTTTATATGCATCAACAACATCTTTAAAGTTTTTGAAAGGTGAGTCTTTTGCAACTGCAATTGCACCATAATCACCAATTACTCCAGCAATTGGCACAACATCTTTATAAGATAAAGTTCCACTTCCACTGACATAACCTTTGTGTCTTGTAATTGATCTCAAAACTAGTGGTGTTGATTGAACTAAGATTGTATTTTCTGGCTTAGTATTAATCATGTAAGCAAGAGCTTTTCCACCACCACCACCTGACATATTTTCAAATGATGCGCTTTTTAAAAATCCAGCTTTTGTCAAAGCTTCTCCAGTACCTCTAGCAGTTCCATCCCAACCACCACCAGCACCACCACCAATTACAAAATGTAGTTTATCAATTGCAATTGAGTTGACTGTAGTTGTTGATAATAAAAGAGCGGCAGAGAATAAAACTGAAAAAAAAGATTTAATTAGTTTCATTATTTCCTCTCGTTGTTATAGTTAATTACATAGATTAAACATACTTTTAGTAATCTAGTCAACAACCAAAGATAGAGCACATGCAGAACGTGATTCCCTTTAACCGAGAAAGTTTTGGGCAATTATTATCAAAAAAATTTTTATTAGTTATTGTGATCTCTATTCCTAGTGCGATTGTCGCTGACTTTTTTAAGGTCCCACTTGCGTGGATGATTGGTCCGATGATAGCAACCTCTTTGATTGCCCTAAAAGGTTTTCAAGTAATAATGCCAAGATTAGCCCTTAGCTCAATCTTAATTATTTTAGGATTACATATTGGAAACTATATTGATCAAAATTTACTTAATCAGATGGTTAATTGGATTTGGACCACAATTATAATGTTTTTTTATATTGTTATTAGCATTCTAATTGTTTCTAAATATTTACAAAAATTTTCTGATTACAAAGAAAAAACATCAATATTTTCTGCTGCCCCAGGTGCTTTAGGACCATTAATGATTTTAGCAGAGTATGAAAAATCAGATTTATCTCAAGTAGCTACAGCTCATTTAATTCGATTAATAATTATAATAACTTTATTCCCTTTTATAATAGTTAGTCTTTACCCAGCTGAAGCTTTAGAATTAGAAAAATTTGATTACATGTCTCAAAACCATTGGGAATTAATTATATTAATTATTGTTTCATTAGTGTTCATATTTTTTTTTGATAAATTTAAAGTTCCAGCTGCACTATTATCTGGAACACTAGTTGCAAGTGGAGTTTTACAAATATCTGACATCGCGTCATACAAATTACCTGATGCATCAATAAATTTTTGTTTATTAATTTTGGGAGCTTCTGTTGGATGTAGGTTTGCAAATAAAACATTTAAAGAAGTGGCAAATAACTCTTTTCATGGATTAGTTGCAACCATACTTTTAGTTTTATTAGGTCTGATAGCAGCATACGTTGCTACATTTTTTGTAGATAATAACATTTTATCACTGATCCTATCCTTTTGCCCTGGAGGTATTTATGAGGTGGCAGTAATAGCGATTGCTTTTGACCTTGAGCCAGATTTTGTTGCTTTTCATCATATTATAAGATTGTTATTTATACTCTTTGTCGTGCCAGTGATTTTAAGAATAATTGAAAAAACTAGGTTAAAGAATTAGATAATCTTTCAAAAACTCTTTCAGCACTTAAGTTTTTTAGATCCGTAACTTCAATTGGTTTAAAATTTTCTCTTTCAATACTTACTTTGTACGCTGTTGTATGTTTGCCGAATAATGTAAGACCTTTGGCTCCTACATGAGCAGCTATGTGCGCAGGACCAGTATCATTTGCAACAACAAATGAACTATCTTTTATCAATGCAGTAAGTTGAGAAATATCTAGCGCTCTTCCATTATCCAGTAAAGCTAATGCATTAATATTTTTTGCTTCACTGATTTCAGTTGGTCCAGGAGCTGTAATAACTTTATATTCTTCACCATACTTATTCGATATTAAATCAATAAGCTTGTTGTAATAAGGCCATTTTTTAATCGTTAAATGAGGTGAACAGAAAGGAAATAATAAAATATATTTTGTTATTTTATAAAAGTTTTTAATTTCACTTATGTCTGTAGCTGCCCAATTAAAATCTGGTCTTAATGTATTCAACGTACTTAATCCAGAATCTTTCAATTGATATTCAAATCTTTCGAGAACAGAATTTTTGTCAAATTCACTTTTATTTTTTTCTGCCGGTAAAGTCGTTGCTGAGCTCGACCATATTTCCTTACCTGCTTTTGGAAAAAGAATATTCTTATAAAAATTAGTTCTAGATGAATTTTGCAAGTCAAAAACTTTAGAAAAGTTATGTTTTTTTATTTCACGCATTAAAAAATATAAATATATTAAATTAAACCTAGGTAGTCTTTTGTCTAAAATAACATTATGAATAAATGGATTTTTTTTGAATAAATCAATAAATGGTTTTGTAGTAAGAAGATGAATTTGATCATTTTTATGATTTTCAGATATGTCTTGAATAGCACCACTAGCTTGAGATATATCTCCTAAAGATCCGTGTTTGATAATTAGTATATTAGACATATTTATAACAAGATAACATAGTATTAAATTTTATGAATAAAATTATAGTAGAAGTTTCAGTTGGAGAACTTTTAGATAAAATTTCAATTTTAGAGATTAAAAAAGAAAAGATAAAAGATGCTGAAAAATTAAAATTCATTAATAACGAACACTCTATTCTTAAAAATCAGTTAGATGAAAATATCAAATCTGATGAAAAGCTGAATAATCTTTACCAATCTCTTAAAGAAATTAACTCAAAACTTTGGGTTATCGAGGATGATAAAAGACAATGTGAGAAAGAAAAGGATTTCGGTGAAAAATTTATTAAGCTTTCAAGAGATGTTCATTTTCTAAATGATGATCGGGCAAAAATTAAATTAGAGATTAACAATCACACTGGATCAACTATCAAAGAAATAAAAGAATACACCAGTTATTAAATCATTAATGGGACTTCATTTTTCAAAAGAGGAATTTAGAGTTAGAAAATCCAAAGTTTTAGACTCCATGAAAGATCAAAACATTGATGCTTTATTAATGTTTAGACAAGAGTCTATGTATTGGTTAACTGGTTATGACACATTTGGATATGTTTTTTTTCAAACATTAATTTTAGATAAAAAAGGAAACACAATATTACTGACTAGAGCTCCAGATTTAAGACAGGCACAAAATACATCCAATATTAAAGATATAAGAATTTGGGTTGATAAAGATGGATCGAACCCAACCGATGATCTTAAAGTTATTTTGGATGAGCTAAATCTTAAAGGAAAAAAATTAGGAATTGAATATGAGGCTTATGGATTGACTGGAAAAAATACATTGAAGCTCAATAAGTCTTTAGAGAATTATTGTTCTGTTGAAGATAAATCAGACTTAATAACAAAGTTAAGAGTAGTGAAATCTAAAGAGGAAATTGTTTATGTAAAAAAAGCTGCAGAACTGGCTGATCAAGCTTTAGATGAAGTTTGGAAATATGCCAAAGCGGGTGTGAATGAGTCTAAGATTTTAGCTGAAATGAATAAAGTTATATTTGAAGGCGGTGGAGATTATCCTGCAAATGAATTTATTATTGGTTCAGGAAAAAATGCTCTTCTTTGCCGTTATCAATCAGAGAAACAAACTTTAAATGATCAAGATCAATTAACTATAGAATGGGCTGGTACTTATAGACATTACCATTCAGCAATGTTTAGAACAATTCCTATAGGTAAAGCAGATCCTAAACATCATAAAATGCATGAGGCGTGTGTTGAAGCGTTAAAGAATTGCGAAAATAAATTAAAACCTGGAAATAAAATTGGAGAGGTTTTTGATATTCACGCAAAAACTTTTGATGATCTTGGTTTTAATAAAGCAAGAATGAATGCATGTGGATATTCTTTAGGTACTACTTTTGCTCCAAATTGGATGGATTGGCCAATGTTATATACCGGAAATCCATATGTAATTGAGCCTGGAAATGTTTTTTTTATGCATATGATATTAATGGACTCTGAAAATCAATTAGCAATGAACTTAGGTGAAACTTATTTAGTCACTGAACAAGGTAACGAAAGACTTGGTAAACAAAAAATTGATTTAGTTGTGCTTTAATTAAAGCTGTATTTCTTTTCTAAAAACTTAATCACATTATGAATTATAAAGGTCATAAATAGATAAATACCACCAGCAACAATAAATACCTCAATTGGTTTAAAAGTTGTTGAAATTATATATTTTGCAACACCTGTAAGGTCCATTATAGTGACAGTACTTGCTAAAGAAGTTCCTTTCATCATTAGGATAATTTCATTTCCATAAGCTGGTAAAGATTGTCTAATAGCGATAGGAATTTGAATTTTATAAAAGATTACTTTATTTGAGATACCCAAACTTTTACCTGCCTCTATTATTCCAGGTTTAATGGTTTGAAATGCTGATCTCAATATCTCTGAAGTGTAAGCACCCGTGTTTAGAGCAAAAGCAATTATTGCACACCAATATGGTTCTTTTAAAATTACCCATAAAACTGTCGATCTTAAATATTCAATCTGACCTAATCCAAAATAAATAATGAATATCTGTACTAAAAGTGGTGTACCTCTAAAAACATACGAATATCCATAAGCAAATCTATTGATAAATATATTTTTATTTAATCTTAGAATTGCAAAAAATAAGCCAATGAATAATCCAATTATTAAAGAAACTGAAAGAAGTTTTAAAGTTATTACAGCAGCATTTAGTAACTTTGGGAGACTATTAATCATTAATTCAAGATCCATTAGTACCCCCTACTATATTTAACTTCTAATCTGTTAATTAATTTCATACTCACAAAAGTAAGGAGTAAATACAAAACTGCAGCAAATGAATAAAAGAATAATGGATCTCTCGTTGATCCAGCAGCAATATAAGATTGTCTCATGATTTCAACTAAACCTGTAACTGAAATTAGAGAAGTGTCTTTTAGAGTTATCTGCCAAACATTACTTAGATTTGGAATAGCTAATCTTAATGTTTGAGGTAAAATTATTTTAAAAAATTTTCCAAATTTATTAAGACCTAATACATTGGCAGCTTCGAACTGGCCTTTATCAATTGATTGATTGATGCAACAAACATAACTGCACCAGTTCCACCAAAAAAGAAAAGGTAAATTACTAATAATTCTGGAACACCTCTTATTATAGTTGTGTAAGAATTAGCTATGAAATTTAAAAACTTATTTTTAGATAATTTTAATGGAGTAAAAATTAACGCAAAAAGAAAACCTATAATCATTGCTGTAATTGAAACAGCTATAGTCATTAGAGTGGCACGAAATAACTCGTCACCCCAACCAGTATCTCCAAATGCTAGAAGTTCCATATAGATTGGCGACTATACATTATAGTCGCCAAATCTAAAATTAATTACATAGAGGCATCAAAACCAAACCATTTAGTAGCTATTCTACTAATGTCTCCGTTTTTTCTAGCCTTCTCGATTGCTTTGTTAAATGCTTTTAATAATTCAGTGTCGTCTTTTCTAATTCCAACTCCAACACCATTACCAAATGCTCCACCTGAAAAAGTTGGACCTACAAGAACAACTGGTTTACCAGATTTTTCAGCATAATCTGTAAAAGCAACTGCAGCTGCTAATGCAACATCACATCTTCCTGATGCTAAGTCTAAGTTGACTTCATCTTGAGTTTTGTAAGTTCTTAGATTTATTTTTCCAACATCACCAGATTCTAAAAAGTTTTGGTGAATAGTTGCTGTTTGTGTACAAACAGTTTTACCAGCAAGTGCACCCGTTAAAGTTTTTAAAGTTTTTTTAACACCTGAACCCCCTAGAGTAAGATTGATTCCCTCTGGAGTATTCATACCTTCAAGGTCTGAACCTTTCATAACTGCTAAAGAAGCAACTTCATCTGCATAACCTTGTGAAAAGCTAATAGCTTTTTGTCTTTCTGCAGTAATAGACATACCTGCCATAATTGCATCAAATTTTCTCATAATTAAAGCTGGTATCATTCCATCCCAATCTTGTTCAACTATCTCACATTGTTGTCCAATATATCTGCAAAGTGTGTAAGCTAATTCGACTTCAAATCCGATTAATTTACCTGATGCATCTTTAGAATTCCATGGAGGATAAGCACCTTCTGTTCCAATTTTAATTTTATCAGCATTAACGTTTCCAATAATTAATAATGAAAATAAAACTGAAAAAATAGTTTTTTTAAATATATTCATCATTCTCTCCTTTAATAAAAAAAATATTATTTCACAAATCAGAGACTTTAAAAAGAAAAAACTAATGATTTATTGAAGATGAGAAATTCCAAGAACAATCAAAACTGGGTACATAAACCCTAGATAATTTGGTATTTCCAAAATGATGATGAAAAACATTCATCCAATTTTCAACTTGAAGAGGTTTTTTATCTTGGCTGCCAACTTGTGCTGTGATCACACCCTTTGGTTTTAATATTCTTACTAAAGAGTCCATATTTTTTGCAGCCAAATCTATACAAAACTGATCATCATTTAAATCTACAAAAATATGATCGTATGTATCGTCTTTTACTGATTTAATACTATGAAACGCATCTCCCCAAACACATTTAACTGAATTTTTCTCTGTAGCTTTTTTTCCAATGTCCCCTAAATGTTTGTTGCAAACTTCAACTACCTCTGGATCAAGCTCGTACCAATCGATAAAATTAAATTTTTTAGATATACATTCTCTGGCAACGCCTCCATCACCACCACCAATGATTGCAGCTCTTTCATTGTTTTTATTTAATTTTAACCCAGCACCCACAAATGTTGAGCTGTACAAATGTTCATCAGACTCAGCTACTTGAATTTCACCATCAATAAACAATGATTTTCCGAATTGCTCTAACTCTAAAATCTCAATGTGTTGACCCACTTTTGATTTAAAATCTTCCAAAACTTCATTTACAACATATGATTTTTGTAAACCTGGGGAGCTGTAAATATCGTGATAAAGAGATCTTGTATCTCTGTTAAATTCTTTTTTTACAATTCTTTTGTGCTTAAATTCTTTTTTAACAATATCAATCGCTACTGAGGGACTGATTTTTCCACAAGTAAAGAAATCAAAACTTATAATTCCTTTTTCAGGAAATGTATGAAAACTGATGTGACTTTCAGCTAATAGTGCAAGAATTGTAAAGCCCTGTGGTTCAAACTTATATTTTGATATATTTAAGATTGTAACTTTAGCTACTTTAGCAATCTCTTTGATAACTCTTTCATAAACTGACGGATCATATTCTTTATCAGTACCAATTATATCTAAAGTAATGTGCTCCCCTACTTTTATCATATTACCCTTTTTTATAATCTTTAGCTTTTTCCAAAACTTTTTTCATTTCTTCTAATGAAAGAATCTTTGGCTCTCCTAACTTTAGTGCAATAGTGTATTGATGACAAATATTTTCTATCTCTTGTGCTAGTTCAAATGCTTGGTCTAGATTTTTTCCAAAAGCAACCTGTCCGTGATTAGACATCAAACAGGCACTTCTATTTTCTAAAGCTTTAATTACATTTTGTGAAAGTTCTTTTGTCCCAAAAGTAGCGTATTCAGCACATTTAATGTCTTCTCCTCCTGCAAGAGCAATCATGTAATGAAACGGAGGTATGGATTTTCCGTGTGAAGATACAGCTGTTGCGTGTGGAGAATGTGCATGAACAATTGCTTGGGCATCTTTTTTATTAACATAAATATCTCTATGAAATCTCCATTCGGAGGATGGTTTGTTCACTGAGTCTTTATCTACCGCCTCTTCATTTAAACCCATAAAAACAATATCTTCTGGCTTTAATGTTTCATATTTTTTTCCTGATGGAGTAATTAAATAACCTTGAATATTATCTTGTTCTGCTCTCAAAGATATATTTCCTGATCGTAGCGGTGAAAGATTTGTAGAGTTCAATTTTAGAGAATGCTCAATAATTTGATTTCTTTGGTCTAAATTCTTCATTTAAATAATTCTTTTAGTCCTCTTTCTGATGCTTCACATATGCCTTTTTCGGTAATTAATCCGGTAACATATTTTGCTGGAGTTACATCAAAAGCCAAATTCATAGC
>LULQ01000652.1_pt1 | contig 10526 bp, 8 predicted proteins | sample 728091 | NCBI WGS metagenome assembly LULQ01 (sample SAMN03860285, study PRJNA289734) | marine metagenome | biome: seawater column; feature: ocean; material: water; isolation source: Red Sea water column Station 149 - depth 10m | place: Saudi Arabia: Red Sea | collected 2011-10-15 | depth 10 m
TGGCAGTAAATTTGCAAACGGTGACTACATTTTGGTTGACCAAGAGATCATGAAAGTAACTGGTGTATCAAGCAACACACTGACAGTTACAAGAGGTTTAACAACTAATGAAGGTACAACTGCAGTGTCTGCAGGTAGTCACGATGCAGCGACACACGCAGACAATACAACTGTTACAATTATATTTGATGCGTCTGATACCAGTATAAATGCAACAAGTTGGAACGAGGCAGCTTCGTCATCAGAAACAGTTCTTGACTCTAGATACTGGGTGTTTGAAAACTTTGGTGAGGATTTACTAGCACTGCAAAGCAATGGTAAACTATTTAAATGGGACAAATCTGGTGGTGTCACCACACGTGCAGCTGTTGTGCATGCAAATGCACCAACTGCATCAAGACATTTAATATTATCTACACCTGATAGACATGTCATATTAATGGGCACGGAGACAACAATAGGTAGCACAACATCACAAGATGATTTATTTTTACGTTTTTCATCACAAGAAGATACATCTACGTGGTCACCTGCCTCTACAAACACAGCTGGCTCTTTTAGAATACAAGATGGTTCTAAAATTATTACAACACTAAGATCTCGTGGTGGTATTCTAATATGGACTGACACATCACTACATCAATTACAGTTTATAGGACCGCCTTTTATTTTTGGTTTGACACAACTAGCATCTAACTGTGGAGCGGTATCACCATACGCAGCTGTCGATGTAAATGGTACGACATTCTGGATGAGTCAACAATCGTTCTACATGTTTGATGGTGCAGTTAGAAAGATACCTTGTCCTGTGCAAGACTATGTGTTTGATGATTTTAGTATCACACAACAACCACTCGTGTATGCAGGATTAAACTCTGACTTCAACGAAATTACGTGGTTTTATGCAAGTCAAGATTCTGACTTTATTGATAGAAACGTTACATATAATTATGTTGAAGGCACGTGGTATACAAACTCATTAGCAAGAACAACTTGGTTAGATTACGGTGTTTACCAAGTGCCATACGCAACGGAATACAGTCCTACTGTAACCGGTGACACACCAACAGTGTTAGGTGCAACGGATGGTTCTAGTATTATCTATCAACATGAAGAGGGCACAAACAATGACACGGAAGCTATGGAATGTTTCTTGCAGTCTGGTGATTTTGACATAGAGGACGGAGAAAGAGTTTTATCTATTTCTAGATACATACCTGATTTTAAAGACCAAGAAGGTAGTGCAGAAGTATTGTTAACCTTTAAAGATTTTTCACAAACAACAAGCACCACTGCTTTGAAGACTGCTATATCTAGCACGTCATCAACCAGTGACATCACGCTTAAAAAATCTGCAAACTTTCCGTCAGAAGGCACGATACTTATTGGTACAGAACTTATTACATACACATCAAACAACACAACAACGGGTGTGTTAGGTGGTATTGGCAGAGCTGCTAGCGGTAGCACTGCAACCACACACGCAACAAATAAAAAAGTTACAAATTATACAAATGTTAGAGTTGACAGATCTACAGTGACACCTACAACTACAAAGATAGATACGCGTGGTCGAGCAAGACAAGCAAACATAGTAATCTCTAGCACAGCGATTGGTGACAAGTGGAGATTTGGCACACTAAGATTAGATGTTAAACCAGATGGAGGACGATAATGGCAAAGATAACTATTGGACGATTACCAAGTGCAACAGAAGAGTATGATAGAACACAGTTTGATACACTAATTCGAGAACTTGATCAGATTATTACACAATTAAACTTTTCTTACGAACAAGCAACAAAAGACGAAACACTAGCAAGGAGTTTTTATCTTGGCTGATACATTTTTATTAAAAGCAGTTGATCTAACAACAACAAGTGCTACACAAATATACAAGGTGCCAATCACAGATGACACGGCTGTGCCACCCACAGATTCTACTACAGCCCTTGTAAAGTCTATACTTGTTAGTGAGGACAGCGATAACGCGGACACGATTACTATTACCATAACAAGAGATAATGTGTCTGGTGACCCTGTATTTAGCGTGTTTAAAGACAAAGCGATTGGCGCAAAAGGGACCGTGGAGCTTCTATCACAGCCATTGGTGCTACAAGAGGGTGATGAAGTTAAAGCTACCGCTGGCACTGCAAATAGATTACATGTATTATTATCAGTATTGGAGATAACATAATGGCGATGAAACTAGTCCGAGAGGGCAAAAAGACAGAATACAAACAGGAAAACGGTCAAATCATAACTGTTGTGCAGCCTGAAGTATATCAACGAATTTATTGTAAAAATTGCGATAATGAGGTAGATTCAGAAGAACAGGCGACTGGAACCTGCAACGACTGTGGCAAACCATGGGCAGAACAAATGGCAAAAGACATAACTGTAAAAGTTATTGAGATGCCACCAATGGGGTCAGAGTCCGGCGAATAACAAGATTAATTCTTGCATAAAATATGAATGACATAGACGACATATTGGAAGTCATAGACTTATACAAAGATGATTATCCAGTATGGAACGGTGTAAAGGTCAAAGACATATTTTATCACATATATCCATCAATAGTATTAGGACAATGCAAAGTGCACAGAGACGAAGATGGTTTATATGGTTTTAGAAACTGGGCATTCTTGAGTAAAGAGGCCGAGCAAAAATTTTTAGAAACTAGAGAGATTGGTTTCGATGATTGGAACAGCGGAGAAAACTTGTGGGTCATCGATTCTATCTTTAAAAGGAAACATAACGAGGCTATGCTATACTACAGAACTTTCTTCACACATCTAATAGGCGTTGGTAAACCAGTACAATGGTTGCGTCTTGCAGACAATGGTTTAATTCGTAGCCATGTAAAACTTACAACTAGGGAGTATCATTTATAATGGGTTCGGTAAAAAGATTAGTAAAGAAAATAGCTAGACCAAAGGTATTATTGCCTTTAGCAGCAATAGCTTTAGGTGGTCCTGCTCTTGCAGGAGCAATGAAAGGCACAGCAGCAGGGGGCGCTTTATTTGGAAAAGGTATCGCTTCAACATTACCTGCAAGTGCAGCAGCCACAGGAGCTGGTGGTACTTTACTACCTATTGCAAAAGCTACGGTTGCTCCAACAGCAGGTATTCTTGGCACAGGAGGAGCTTTTGCACCTTTATCAGGAACACTGGCAAAAGGTATTATGTTTGGTTTAAAAAACCCTCTTACCGCAAAAGGACTTGCAACTTATGGTGGTTTAGGATCGGCCGCATTAGCCATGAGGGGTAAACCACAAACAGAAGCACAAAAGAATTTAGGTGTGGATGCACAAGCACAATACGATTTAGCAAGAGAAATGAACAGAATGATGGGTGGTGCATACACCGATGAACAATTAAATACAATAGTTGGACCAATGTTATCACAGTACGGCGGTGAGTATGAAACAATTACAAACCCATTTCAAAGAAGAAGGAGACCTATGTTTCCTGGTTTAAATTATTCAGGCCTTACTAGGTTTGCAAAAGATGGTGGATCTATTAAACCAAAGAAAAGAAAAGAAGCAATTGAAGAGATGGAAAAAGAGATAGAGCAAAGAGATATAATAACGGATGCTTTGTTTGGTGGGACAACTCCTGGCATGAACGAAGAAGCAATAGCAGAACAAATGTTTGACATGATGAGGAGAAAAGAACTAAACCCTACAGGTAGAAAAGAAGGCGGTTTAATGCAATTAGCATCAGCTCCAGATCCAATGGCAGAACGCTCTGACATGATGGAGAATCTAGCACTTGAAAAATTTGGTAAACCATTAGATCGTTTGTCAAACGATGAAGTTATACAAATAGAAGAAATGATAGATGACATGATGCCAATGGCAATGGGTGGTAGCGTGCCACAAACTGAACGTATACCAAACGGTATGCAAATAGATGGCCGTGGCGGAGGATTTATACCTATGGGTGCAAGAGAGAGAAAAGACGACGTGCCGGCAATGTTAGCCAAAAATGAATTTGTTATGACAGCTGATGCTGTCAGAGGTGCGGGTGACGGTAATGTAAACGTAGGCGCACAAAGAATGTATGATTTAATGAATAATTTGGAGTCTAAAGTATAATGGGATCTAAGTCACCACCACCGCAGCAGACCAGCGGCACACAGACCACACAACAACTATCGTCACCATCGATAGAAGCGGCTTTATCATTATTTACACCACAACTTATGGGTATGCTGTCTGGTAACATACAGACAGATACATTTGCACCGAGAGTCGCAGCACAAAACCAATTACAACAAGCAGCAATAGTTTCAGGATTAAGAGGACAAGGGTTTGATTATAACCCAGCAACAGGCGCGGTCACAGGAACGGGGATCGGGGCTTATCAGCCATTTTTAGATGCAGCAGGAACAGCTGCAGGACAGATTCAAGGTGCTGGAGCAGGCGCTCTTGGTCAAGCACAAAGTGCATTAGATCAACAACAAGCGCTGGCGCAAGGATTAAGTGCTAGTGCGGCGGCTTCACCATTTATGCAAGCGGCCAGCGGCGCTGCAAATGCTGCACAATTAGCGGCGTTAGCTGGTCAAGGAGCGGGGACCGCGGACTTTCAAGCGGCAAGAGATTTAACAGGGCCAGGAGCTTACGAACAATTTATGTCACCGTATCAACAAGAGGTGATTGATGCGACTAGAGCAGATTTTGAAGCAGAACTACAAAGACAACAAGCACAGCTTGGAGCAGGTGCTGGTTCTGCATTTGGTGGTGGCAGGTTTGGTGTCGCACAAGGTGAACTGGCAGCACAAGGTGCAAGAGGTTTAGCATCAACACTGGCTGGTCTTAGACAACAAGGTTTTGCTGGAGCACAGGCTGCAGCAGCACAAGCACAACAACAAAGAATGGGACTTGGTCAAGCAACTATGGGACAAGCAGCACAAAATCAACAATTATTACAACAAGCAGCACAACAACAAGCAGGTTTAGGATCACAAGCTGCGGCTCTTGCAACAGGAGATATGCAAGCTCTTGGTCAAGTGGCACAAAGTCAAGGTGCATTAGCACAATCACAGATGTCACCTTTCCAACAAGCACTACAAGCTAATATGCAAGTGGCACAAGCAATACCACAGTTTGGTGCACAACAATTTGGAATACTAAGTAGCTTTGGTGATCAACAACAGAAATATCAACAAGCAGGATTAGATGCTATTTCACAAAGAAACAAACTAGCACAGTATGCACCGTACGAACAAATGGGATTTGTCGGTGGACAACTTGCATCGCTCATGGGTGGATACCCAGGGGGCACAACTATTGGAACAACAACAGCGCCTGGACCAACAGGTATGCAATCAGCTCTAGGTGCAGGCCTAGTGGGTAGTGGTATACTTGCAAACTTAGGTGGCTTATTTGGTTATGGAATGCCGAGGTAATTATGGGATCATCAGTATCAGGAAGTTTAGATAAATTTGCACCAATCAGTCCGGCGGCAGCTTTGGTGTCTGGTAAAGTTAAATTACCAGAAACAGGAGCTATTGGCGCACTACAATCAGAAATGATGGGTAGAGCTGAAGCAAAACAAGCACAGAACGCAGCTAACATGGCGATGATGCAACAGCAACAAGATCAACAAGATCAATACAACATGGCTTTACAACAAATGATGATGGGTCAACAACAAAGACCATCTTTATATTCACCTGCACCATACGCTGGTGGAGGCAACGTGGCACTTAGAAGAAAGATGTTTAAGCTAGGTGGGTCAGCTAGTGCACACGGCACCGGTCTAACATCTGGTCTGTCTTTTAATCAAGGTGGTCCGGTTGTAAAACCAGGGCCTGATGGTAAGCCAAGACAGCACGCAATTCTTGGTGGTATAATAGCTGCTGCTAGAGCTGCGGCGGCAGCTGGTAGACTTAAAAACCCAATGACACCTATAATGAATTATTTAAGATTTGGTCAATCAGGTCAAAAAGGCCTTGATGCTGCTAGAAAAGCCGCAGCGGCTAAATTAGTAAAAGCAGGAACTAAAGCTGATGATATTACTCCAGAGGCTCTAGAAGCTATTATGAGAGCTGGTGGCACTAGACAATTTTTTAGAGGACTAGAAACAGTTGGTGGAGTTGGAACTCCGTTCGCTGCAGCGTCTCTTTTAGGTGGTCCAAGAATGACTGAAGAAGAAAGAAAAACAGCTACCGATTTTGAAAAAGGTTTAGACACTGCTAGAGGCGTGGTTGAATTTTTACCTGCTCTTACAGGCGTAGGTGCGATAGGTGAGATAGGTGGTATAGCTGCCGATACTATTATTGAATCAATGAAAGAAGATCCTGATTACTTCCAAGCTGTTACAATTCCTGATTTAATTAGAAAAGCAGCTGGAACTTTACCGGATAGAGAAAAAACACAACTTGAGTTGGGAGATAAAGACTCAATAGAACCTGGTATAACGGTTGATGAATTATCTGAACGTGCATCTCAAAGACAAAGAGAAGAATTAGAGGCAGCCATGGCCATGTATCAAGATCTTATAAGAGGTGAAGACAACACTAATAAACTAGCAACTCTTGGTGATGCGGCTATTGCAGCTGGATCAGCACTCATGGCTGGTGAGGGATATGGTGGAGCTGCAGCAGCATTTAATGAACCACTAGCACAAGCAAGAGCAGCACAAAGAGAACTGGATCAAACAGCAAGAGGTGCAGCGGCACAACTAGCAATTGGAATTAATCAAGTGATAACGGCTCGTAAGTTGGGCATATCAAGAGTATTACCTGAAGATGACAAGGGTGAAGTTGACAAAGATGCATTAAGCACTGCAGGGGCTGGCGTGTATGTGGATCCTAAAACAAGATATGGCACTGTATTCATAGCTGTTAATAGTGCTACGCCACCAGAAACTAAAGCCACAAACGACCCAGAGGTAGCAAAACAATTCGCTAAGAGTTAGGAACTATTGTGGCTAAAATTAAAGTAGCAAAAGCAACAGTAAATGCGGGCAGAAAAGCTTATCAAAAACTACAAAATTTAATTGATCCTAAAAAAATACCTAGACGAGCAGGTAAGGTGCCGTCTAATCCAAGAAAAGATCAAACACTTAACGAACAAAAGAAAAAAATTATTACCGATTTTTATAATCGTTATGTTGAAATAGAGGGAGATATTCCTACAAAAGGGACATTTAATAAACTTTTATCTCCAGACCCCGAAAAATTTAAATCAGCGACCGGACATAGATTTACTAAAACTAATTTAGTAAAAGACTTAGAGTTTAAAAAAGGAGCGGGTACCGGGGTAATAGGTGAGCCACAAACACAATTAAGACAAAGAGTTGGTTTATCGTCCGTTGCAACAGGTCAAGCAAAAATGTCACCTGCCCTTAAAAGTAAAGCTAAAAAAGTTTTAAACGTTGATAATCCACAAAGATTACAAGGTGGGGACGCGCAAATGAAAGCGATGCGTGACTCTGATTTTTCTGTAGATGCTATTGATATTAAAAAAGGTATTGATCGTGATTTATTTACTGATTCTGGTTATTTAAAAAAGAGTTTTGTTACAACATCAAAGAGAAACGCTGCTCATAGAACTAACGAAACAAACTTACAAAAACTTTTAAATCAACGAAAAGACATTGTTGAAAGAAGAGGCACAACTCCAAATTATACAGAGGATCAATACTTTGTTGACTTAGAATACAACACTAGACAAATAAAAGAAATAGATAGAATTATGAGAGATCTTAGAGTTGAAACTATCTATAGAGACCCAGTCAATCAAAAAATAAAATACATTGGTGGCACACCAGAAAGTGTTTCTAAATTAATTAATCTGTTTCAAGGTAGAGTAGGGACTACACCTGGAGCAAAAACAGGTATGAAAGATGGAGGTAGTGTAAATAAAGAAGACCGCGTTGACATGTCAATCGGTGGTCTTACAAGTAGCAAAGGTGGTTTAAACTTAGATGATCGTGTTAGTAAAGTTGGCACACTAGAATCCATGTTGGCTGGTGTGGGCGCTGGTTTAATCGACATACCAAAAGGTGCGTTCACCTTGGGTGCTGCTCTACTAGACATGGGTTTTGGAACGAGCAACGCGGCTAAGGTAGAAAAGTATTTTGACGATCTAACAACATTTGATGAAAAAGCAGAACAAACTTTTGCCGGTGACCTTACACGTATCATGGTAAATCTTGGTGTGCCTGGTGGTTTCGCATTTAAAAAAGGTGCCGATCTAGCGACTAAAGCAATGTTACATAAAAAGAACGGTAACTATTTCAGACTAACAGATCCAAAACTTCAAGAAAGGTTTAACACATCACTTAATGCAAAAGGTAGATTGTTTGCAACACTTGGTGGAGCCGGAGCTGCTGGTGTGTCTGATATGATATTTGTGGGTGATCCTGAACATGTGGGAACAATTGGTGATATGTTTGGTGGACCAACACAACTTAGACCAAATGACGAGAACAGTGCATCTAGAGAGGTGGCAAACAGAATGAAGTTTGGTTTAGACTCATCATTATTAATCGGTGCAGTTGGTGGTCATCATTATTAATCGGTGCAGTTGGTGGGCTAGGCTCATCAATAAAATCTTTAATTAGAAGAAGAAACGAACTTGAGTCAAACAACGATGCCATAGATAAGTTTTTTGCATATCTACGACCAAGAGGTAAAAAGACACAAGAGTTTTTTGATATAGAAAGAGAGAATCTAGGACTTAGACGTAGTGATATTAACAGAGCAGAGGAGATATCTAGGAACCTGGACAGACACATAGATGCCATATTTCCGTTTGTAAAAAACCCATTTAATAAACTTGGAAACGAGGGTCGTCGTGAATTCATGTCTAAACTTAATGATACACTGTTGTCAGGTGACTACAGAATAAGCTCTGAGACAGGTAAAACAGAGTTTGGTCTTATGGACAAAAAATTAGTCGAAGAAATAACAGACATGATGTACAAAAAAGGTGGCAGTAGAAAAGATGTTGAGGGTGTCATAAACGAATTTTACAACATTAGAGCTGGCTGGCAGCTTATGTTTGATGACCTAGGCACAGCAATGGGTAAAGATGCGCTTACAGAATTTGCTCCAATCTTTGGTAAAAAATTTAAAGATTATCTTGGATCTACTTACGATATATTTAGAAACAAATCTGTCATACCAATGCTTAATCATAAGCCCACAGAACAAGCTGTAGAAAAAATGATAAAATTATTTACAGAGTCTGCTGCAGATAAAGGCGTAAAATTAGAAAGAGAACAAGCTGAGTATTATGTCAACGAATTAATACGAACGGCAAGACCACCAAAAGCGATTGCAACAAAGGCTGAGAAAACATCGGGTGTTTATTTCAACGCACCAGACTTTTTTGTAAACAAAACAACGTTGTCCGAGCTTGAGACACCACCAAAAACATTGCCGTTAGAGTCACTGACCGATGATGCAAAACAAGTTGTTGAGGAACTTCTTGGTAAAGTTGAGGACCCACTACAAACTATTCTCACAGGCACAAACAGGTTGTCCTTATTAACAAGACGTAATCAACTTTTTCAAACATTAAATAAAAGCAACCAAGAAATATTAGAGAAGAGAGCTAAATTTATAGCGGAGAACCCTGGTGAAGAAATACCAGCTGCGTTGCGTGGTATGTTTAGAGAAACAGAACTAGAAGCTATAAATGATCTTGGTAAAAATATAAAAAAAATAGAATTAGATCCAAGCAGAACTGAAGAGGCTGGCATAGTCAATCCTCTTGATGGACTGTACGCGGAACGTGGAGTAGCAGAGGCCATAGAAGAAACAGCCATGATTGCAAGAGATAAGTCCAGTCTGTTTCAGTTGTATCAAAACTTTATTCTATATCCCAAAGCAACATCGCAACTTGCAAAAACAGTTTTAAGTCCTATCACACATGCGCGTAACTTTATATCTGCCGGAGCCTTTGCTGCAGCCAATGGTATTATACCAGGGTTGACAGTTGGCCCTGATGATATGGTTAAAGCTTTTAAAGAAGCGTACGGTGCTCTTCAAATACCTGGGGCTAGGTTAGATAACACTAGGTATCGTGAGCTATTAAGGCTGGGTGTTGTGAACACAAACGTACGGCTTGGTGATCTACAAAAATTATTAAAAGATGTAAACTTTGGCGAAAAATTTGACAGCAATGTTGCTCTTAGAAACATGATGCGGCCACTATCTAAACTTAAAAAGTGGACCGAGGACATGTACACAGCAGAGGATGACTTTTGGAAGATAACAACTTTTGCAGTAGAAAGATCAAGACTAGAAGACACTTACAAAAAGTTTGGTATGAAATACAGCAAAGAATTACTAGATGAAGAGGCAGCTAAGATTGTTAAAAATAACGTGCCTAACTACGACTACGTTAATGATTTCGTAAAAGATTTAAGACAGTTGCCGTTTGGTAACTTTGTATCCTTCCCTGCAGAAATATACAGAACAGGATACAACATCATGAACCAGGCATGGAAAGAAATATTTACAACACACACTCTGGCTGACGGCAGAGTCGTTACACCATTTAG
>LULQ01000538.1_pt1 | contig 10483 bp, 7 predicted proteins | sample 728091 | NCBI WGS metagenome assembly LULQ01 (sample SAMN03860285, study PRJNA289734) | marine metagenome | biome: seawater column; feature: ocean; material: water; isolation source: Red Sea water column Station 149 - depth 10m | place: Saudi Arabia: Red Sea | collected 2011-10-15 | depth 10 m
GATGATGTCCATATAGACCTTCATCCCGCGCGCGTGCGCCGCGTCGACGAAAGCCCGGAATTCGTCATTGGTCCCGAAGTGCGGATCGACACGCGTGAAATCGGTCACCCAATAGCCGTGATAACCAGCGCTCTCGTCGCCCTTGGGTCCTTGCACCGGCTTGTTCTTGAAAATAGGGGCGAACCAGATCGCGGTGGCGCCCATCCCCTGGATATAATCGAGCCGCTTGGTCAGCCCGGCAAGATCGCCGCCGTGATAGAAGCCCTTGGCCGACGGATCGTAACCGGTTGCGAGCCGGTCGCCCGTCAGCCCGCCGCGATCGTTGCGCGGGTCGCCATTCTCGAACCGGTCGGGCAGCACGAAATAAATCACTTCGTCGGTCGCGGGACGCGCGCGGACGTCGGCGAGGCCGGCCTGCGCCAGCACCGGAAGCGGCGCCAGCATCAACGCAAGCGTTGCGAGCCCGCGGATCATGCCGCCACCGCCGCGCGCGAGGTTGCCGCAAGGAAATCGTCATAGCTCGCCATTTGCGCGACCTCCGCTTCGACCATCGCCGCAACGCCGGCCATATAGCGCGCAAGGTCGTCGGCGCCGATCCCCTCGGCGAGCGGATGCCACGCGCGCGGCGCAACCCCCTGCCCCACCAGCACTTGCAGCCAGCCCGATTCGGTGAACAGCTCCTCATGCTCGCGAAAGATGAGCCCCTGGGCGCGGAACAGTTCGATCTTCGCCGCGAGCGTGTCGGGAACCGGCATCTCTGCCCGATCGCGCCAATAGGCGGTGTCGCGGCGTTCGGTTGCCTTGAAATGCAGGATGATGAAGTCGCGGATACGCTCCCACTCGAAGTCGCTCTGCCGGTTGAACTCGGCGGCGACGGCGGGGTCGGTAGCACCCGATGGCAACATCTTGAGCAGCCGCGATATGCCGGCCTGCACCAGATGGATGCTCGTCGATTCGAGCGGCTCCATGAAGCCGCTGGCCAGGCCAAGCGCGACGACATTGCGGTTCCACATCCGGCGCCGCTTGCCGCTGACGAAGCGCAGCCGGTTCGGTTCCGCCTGCGCGGGTCCGTCGAGATTGGCAAGCAGGGTCGCGACGGCCTCGTCGTCCGATACATGGTCCGAACAATAGACATAACCGTTGCCGATCCGGTGCTGCAGCGGGATACGCCACTGCCAACCCGCGTCGCGCGTCGTCGCGCCGGTCCACGGCAGCTGCGGCGTGGCGCCGTGCGCGCACGGCACCGCCACCGCGCGATTGTTGAGAAGCCAGTGCGACCAGTCCTCATATCCGGTTTCGAGCGCGCCCTCGATCAGCAGGCCCCGAAAGCCCGAACAGTCGATGAAGAAGTCGCCCTCGACAGACCGCCCGTCATCGAGTGCGACGCCGGTGACATCGCCGGTCTCGCCATTCAGACGGACATCGACAACTTTTCCCTCGATCCGCTCGACACCGCTCGCTTCAGCGCGGCGGCGTAGAAAGGCAGCGTAGAGCGCGGCGTCGAAATGGAATGCATAGGGCATCTCGAGCAGATGCGGCGACGTGCGAGGCGCGTCGCGCTGCATCCGCCGCGCGTACGCGGCCCGCTCGTTGAGCGAATAATGGTCGAGCGTTTCGGCTACCCCGGCCGCCCGCGCGCGCAACCAGTATTGATGGAACTCAAGCAGGCCGAGCCCGCGCCCGACCGCGCCGAAGGCGTGCATGTAGCGATGACCGGGCCGCGTCCAGCCGTTGAATTCGATGCCGAGCTTGATCGTGCCCTGCGTCGCGGCAAGAAACTCATCCTCGTCGATTCCGAGCGCGTCGTTGAACAGACGGATCTGCGGGATCGTCGCTTCGCCGACGCCAACGGTGCCGATCTCGTCCGATTCGACGAGCGACACCGACCAGCCCGCCGGCAAAAAGCGGCGCAAGCAGGCGGCCGCCATCCAGCCTGCCGTGCCTCCGCCGATGATAACTAGCCGCATGGGGGACATAAGATCAGCCTCTGCCCTGTAGCGCAACAAGAGGACGGGGGCGGCGCGACCCGGCCGCCCCCGTCAGGGAGGGTTCAGAATTTGAACGAAGCGCCCGCTAGGTAGCGGCTGCCATAGACCTGATAGTCGATCACCGCCCGGCTATCGCGCGGATCGTCGGTGACGAAGGGCTCGTTCGTCAGATTCTGACCCTGAATGAAGAGCGACAGCCCCTCGAGCGCGCTGCCCGGCTGGAAGTCATAGCCGATTTGGGCATCGACGATCGTCTCGGCGCGGGCGCGGCGACGGACACGATTGCCGCCGAAGCCCGACAGCTCGCCGATGAAGCTCGACCGGTAGCGCGCGCTGACGCGAGCGTTGAAGCCCCATTTCTCGAAATAGGCGGTGCCGTTGGCGACCCATTTCGAATAGCCGGGAATATCCTGGGCCGGCGCACCCGGTGTCGGCTGGATCTTGGTCTTCGTATAGGACGCACCGCCCGTCACGCCGAAACCGTCGAGCGCCGATACCAGCTCACCAAGGGGCAAGGTACCCGCCAGTTCGACGCCGTAAAGCTTGCCGCCCTTGCCGTTGATCGGGACGTTCGCGGTGCCCAGATAGTTCACGATGATCGGATTGCCGTTCACGTCGAGGCCCGGATCCTGGATCGGATAGCCGGTGAAATCGAAAGCGACGTCCTGATTGTAGATATAGCTCTTCAGATCCTTGTAGAAGAGCTGCACGGCCAGATAACCCTTCGACCCGAAATATTTCTCGAACGTCAGGTCGGCGGCATTGGCGCGCCACGGACGCAGGTCCGGGCGTCGAGGCGCGGGCGGATGATCTCGCGCGCCAGGCTGAAGCGGACCACGAAATCGCTGGCCGTACGCAGCGACAGGTTCAGGCTGGGCAGCACATCGACATAGTCGGTGCTCGCACGCTGCGGGATGCCCTGGATGTTCGGCGAACCATTCGCATTCTGGCCGATATAGGCGGCGCTCGCACCGTTCGAGTTCTGGTCGGTGAAAATCGCCTGCACGCCGACATTCCCGGTCAGCACCGTCGAGCCCATTTCCTGGTCGATGTTGGCCTGGAGATAGGTGGTCATCAGCTTTTCGGACACGTCGTAGGATTTGACCACGACGTCGCCATAGGGATTGGCGACCAGCTGATAGATGCCGGCCGCGAGCAGGTCGCGCGGGTCGTAGCTGACGACGGGGCCCAGCCCGAGGTAGGACAGGTTGGTCGTGCCGAGGCGATATTGTTCGGGGATCGGCACGCTGGTCAGGCCGTCGGTGTTGGCGACGAGACCGACAAAGGCTTCGTCGGGAACCAGGCTCTTGCTGCGATCGGTATAGTTCACGCCGAACTGCACCGATTTCAGGAAGCCGTCGAGCTCGCGTTCGACTTCGACGCGATATTGCCAGAGCTCGTCCTTGATGATGCGGTTGTTGTAATAGCCGTCCTGGCCGCCGCGGATGCTCGTACCGTCGACACCGGTCTGGTCGCCGCCCCAGCCGAGCGGGCTGGTGAGCTGGATCAGATCATAGTCGCCATAGTTCAGGCCGGGGCTGAACACGGTGCCGTTGCGGTCGCTGCTGAAGCCGATCGTGTCGGTCGCGCCGACGCCCGCGCCGCGCCCGGTGCCGGCATTGCTTTCGAGGATCAGTTCGTTGCGGTCGGTATTCGACAGGCTGATATCAGCGGTGACGTTCCAGCCGTCGTCGCCTTCCCAGCGGTTGTTCCAGCCGAAGCTGTAGAGCTTTGCCTGCCGTTCGAAGACGTCGTTGCGCACGACCCCCTCGACATTGGTGAAGGTGCCCGACCGCGCGAAGACATATTGGCCGCTGCTGTCGACGTCGGTGACATTGACCCCGGCGCCGCCGAAGGCGAGGGGCAGCTCGATGCCGCGCTTGATCTGGTCGTCCTTGAAGTCCGAATAAAAGGCATCGATCGTCGAGGTGAAATTGGGGCTCGGCCGCCACTGCAACGTGCCCTGCAGGCCAAGCCGCGTCAGCTGGGTCGAGGTCGCGTAGCTTTTCGACCCGCCGATGACCACCGGGTTCGCCGCGGTACCGTCGCCGGCATAGCCCCACGCGTTGAATTCCTGGATCTGATAGGGTTCGTCGACATAGCTTGCCGACAATGCGATCCCCAGCGTGTCGTTCGCGAACTGGTCGACGTACACCCCGTTGACGCGGTAGCCATATTTCTTCGACCCGGCGTTCAGCTTGCCGATTTCGGCCCAGCTGCCCCGCCCGCCGACCGAGATGACGCGCTTGCCATAGTCGAGCGGACGGATCGTGCGCAGATCGACGGTACCCGAAAGCCCCTGCCCGACGATTGACGCCATCGGAGTCTTGTAGACGAGCACCTGGTTGATGACTTCGCTGGGATACTGGTCATATTCGACCGCACGGTTGTCGCCGGTCGAGGTCTGTTCGCGGCCGTTGAGCAGCGTGGTCGAGAAGTCGGGCGCGAAACCGCGGATCGAGATCGCGTTCGAACGGCCCGATACGCGCTGCGATGTCAGGCCCGGCAGGCGCGCGATCGATTCGGCGATCGAGGCGTCGGGCAGCTTGCCGATGTCCTCGGCCGAAATCGATTCGACCACCTGGTCGCGGTTCTTCTTGGCATTGACTGCGCTTTGCAGGCTGGCGCTGAAGCCGGTGACCACGATCTCGCCCTCGCCGCTGGAATCGTCCGCAGACGAAGCGCCGGTATCCTGTGCCAAGGCGACGCTCGGCGCGAAGACAATCGAGGCGAGGCCAAGTGCGAGGGCACTGGCGCCGCGGCGAAGGCTTTTGTTGTTTGTCATCTATGCTCCCCTGGCTTCGACGGGATCGCGCGCCCAGCATCAAGGGAAGCGGCTGCCAGCCGCGACTATCCTCTCCGATGCGTGGGATGATCCCATCTTTCGCCCTCGCAATTGAGGCCAATCGGCTGCGAGGGCCATAGGGTATACGTATACGCATAATATGCGCATTCCCGACGTGTCGCCCAAATGCCACAGCGGCTGTTCGAAGCGCGATGGGACTTGCAATATCTTGGCAGGACCGCGGTCGCCGGTTACTTTGTACGCGCCGAGCGACCAACGATAAGGGCGCCGCGACCGGGAGAACAGCATGGGCCGGCCCCCCTCCGTCAAGCCGACGAGTTTCGACATCGCCTATCTTGCCGGCGTCTCGCAGCCGACGGTCTCGCGCGCATTGCGCGGCAGCAAATCGGTCAGCGCTGCGACCCGGGCCAATATCGAACGCATCGCACGCGAACTGAATTACATGGTCGACAAGAATGCATCGAGCCTGCGCTCGCAACGCACCCACACGCTCGCGCTGCTCTTCTTTGAAGATCCGACGCCCGACGAATCGATGATCAACCCCTTCTTCCTGTCGATGCTGGGATCCATCACCCGCGAATGCGCGCTGCGCGGATATGACTTGCTCATCAGTTTTCAGCAGATGCACAACGACTGGCACGTCGCCTATCAGGACAGCCACCGGTCGGACGGAATCATCCTGCTCGGCTATGGCGACTATCAGCTGTATCTCAGCAAGCTCGAGCATCTGGTCGAGATGGGCACTAATTTCGTTCGCTGGGGCTCGGTGTCGAGCGAGGGGATCGGGTTGACGGTCGGGTCGGACAATGTCGGCGCGGGCGAACAGGCGGGAGCACACTTGGTGGAAATAGGCCGCCGGGCGATCGCTTTCCTCGGCGATGCGTCGGACCATGCGCCCGAATTTCAGGACCGCTACACCGGTCTGTGCCGGGCGCTTCGTGCCGCCGACATCGTGCCAGATGCCGCGCTTCAACGCGACGCCATATCCTCGGAGGCATCGGGCTATGCCGCGGCGCAGTCGTTGCTCGCTGGCAGAAAGCGATTCGACGCGATCTTCGCGGCGAGCGACCTGATCGCGATCGGCGCAATGCGCGCACTCTCCGAAGCAGGGCTGAAACTCCCGCAAGATGTCGCGATCATCGGCTTCGACGACATTCCCGCCGCTGGCCTGACCTCACCGACGCTCACGACGGTCATGCAGGACATGAAGGGCGCAGGGACGCTCCTTGTCGATGCTCTTCTCGCCAGCATCGACGGGCGACCGGTCGAGCAACGCATGTTGCCCGCCCGGTTGATCAGGCGACAAAGCACAGCAGTTTAGTCAACGTATTCGTATACGTGGTTGCCGCGCGCTTGCCCCGCACGCCGCCCGCTGCAACACGTCTTGCCGACAACAGCCGTCAGCGGCCATGGGAGAGAGATGATGGAAAAGCCGCGGCAGGGCTTCGCCGGCATGTGGAACGTCAGTTTCGGCTTTTTCGGCATCCAGATTGGTTTCGCGCTGCAAAATGCGAACATGAGTCGCATTTTCCAATCGTTGGGCGAGGATATCGAGAAATTGCCCGGACTGTGGGTCGCGGCACCGCTGACCGGGTTGCTCGTCCAGCCGATCATCGGCCACATGAGCGACCGTACCTGGCTCGGCCGCCTTGGTCGGCGGCGCCCCTATTTCCTTGCCGGCGCCCTGCTCGCGACGATCGCGCTGTTCCTCATGCCCGAAAGCCCGTCCATCTGGTTTGCGGCAATGATGCTGTGGGTTCTCGACGCATCGCTCAACATTTCGATGGAGCCCTTCCGGGCGTTCGTCGGCGATATGCTGCGCAAGGATCAGCACAGCATCGGTTATGCGGTGCAGACCGCCTTCATCGGTGCCGGCGCGGTCGTCGGCTCGTCGTTCCCGGCGCTGATGGAGGCGGCAGGCGTCGCCAATGTCGCGCCACCGGGGCAGATTCCCGATACGGTTCGCTATGCCTTCTGGTTTGGCGGACTAGCCCTGTTTCTTGCAGTTTTGTGGACCGTCGTTTCGACCAGCGAATATACCCCTGCGCAGATTGCTGCGTTCGAACCCGCGAATGCAGACGATGCTCCGGCCGGGCGCGCGCTGGCGTCGCGCAGCCACATCGGCAACTTTGGCTGGATTGCCGCCGGGCTGGCAGTCATCTTGATTCAGGTCGAATTTGCGCTGATGCGCGAGGTGCTGCTGCTCGGCACGCTGTTGATCGGTTATGGCCTGGCCAGCATGATTGCCATCGCGCTCGCGCGCCGCGGCTATGAAAAGAACATGCTGTCAAGCATCGTCGGCGACTTTGCGGGAATGCCGCCGCTCATGAAGCGGCTCGCGGCGGTACAGTTCTTCAGCTGGTCGGCGCTGTTCATCATGTGGATCAATACCACGCCGATCGTCGCGCAATATCATTTCGGCACGACCGACGCGGCCAGTGCGGTTTATCAGGCGGCGGGCAACTGGGTCGGCGAGCTGTTCGCGATCTATAACGGTGTCGCGGCCATTGCCGCACTGACGCTGCTGCCGTGGTTGTCGCGCCATCTGGGACAGGCGCGGACGCACATGGTGGGGCTGGCCTGCGGCGCGATCGGTTTTGCGAGTTTCTTTTTGCTGCGAAATCCGACGCAGCTGATCTTCAGCGAGATTTTCATCGGTATCTTCTGGGCCTCGGTCCTTGCCATGCCCTATGCGATCCTTGCGTCGAGCCTGCCACAGGCAAAGCTTGGCATCTACATGGGTCTCTTCAACATATTCGTCGTCATCCCGCAGCTTCTGGTCGCGACCGTCATGGGGTCGATCATGCAAGCGTTTTTTCCCGGCAAGCCGATCTATACGATGGCCTTTGCGGCGCTCGCCCTGATGATGGCGCTCGCCGCCATGGCGCGTGTCGACACGGCGTCGATCACCCAATAACCTCCGCTCTGCTGCGGGTCGCGGCCGAATGTTCCGGCCCTCATCAGGCTTTTTGGGAAGGCAGGTGGTGGTAGTGACGTGATTACGTGGACAGCCTCTGCACTAGCGTATCCGTGCAACGATGCGGCCGTTGTCATCTATGTTTCTCGAACTGCCCCGCGGCCGGGTGATAGGCTGCCGTGACGAAGGCAAGAAACCGCCGCCACCTTTCTCGCTTAACGCCCCACCGCGCGCTTGACGAAGCGCCGGACGCGCGGCCCGTCATCGCCTACGGAGAATGAGCGCAGCTCGGCCCAGTTCCCGGCATCCGCCTTGGTGCGGCGCTGATTGTGCCGGACATACTCCACCCATGTCGCAACAAAAAACTGCTCGACCCAGATTTCGGGGTTCGCAAGATCCTGTACCAGCTCCCAGTCGCGCGCTCCATCCCGCAGCCGGACACGGCGGCGTTCCGCGATAGCTCGCAGGAACCGCGCCTCGCATGCTGGCGAGACCCGATATTCGATCGCGATGAGGATCGGACCGGTTCGCGCTGTGGCCGGGATCGCCATGCGCGGCTCGCGCCAGCTGTCGAGTGGATCGAGACCCGCGCCTCGGTCTCCCGAAGCGGGCGATAATGTCCGCCGGCGAGACACGCCAAGATTACGAGGCCGACCGCGACCAGCGAAGTTTCTATGCTCGCGCGCTCCGCGATCCAGCCGAACAACCAGCTGCCCACGGTCATGCCGCCAAACGCCATCGTCTGGTAAATCGCAAGCGCGCGCGCCACGACCCAACGGGGAGCTGCAAGCTGCACCGTTACATTGAAGGTCGAGAGCGTCACGAGCCACCCTGCCCCGACGACGAAGATAGCGGCGCAGCTCAAAAGCAATGCCTCACTGACCGCGAAAACAATCGTGCCCATGCCAACCGCGAACGTGGCGCTCGTCACCGATGCCTCCGCGCTATAACGCCGTCTAGCCGAGGGAGGAACGCTTGCGCCGACGACTGCGCCGCCCCCGAGCGCTCCCAGCAACAGGCCATAAGCCCAGGGGCTTCCGGCAAAATTCTTTGCCGCAATCGGCAGAAGCGCGGGGATTGCAGCGGCGCCAACTCCGAAGAATGCAGCGCGGGCCATCAATCCGCTCAGCGCGGGCGACATTAGCACGTAGCGTATCCCTGCACGCATCGCCGATCCGATCGGCTCCCTCAGCAGCAAACGCTCGACGCGAGGCGGACGCCAACGGATCAGCACGGCGATCAGCCCCATATAGGATAGGGCATTGATCAGAAATGCAGCGGCGACGCCCCAGGCCGCGATGATCGCACCCCCAACCGCGGGCCCGAAGCTTCGCGCCATGTTGAAACCCATGCTGTTGTACGCGACGACGGCGGGAAGCTCGGAGCGAGGTACCATGTCGCTGACGGATGCTTGCCAAGCGGGAGAGTTGAGCGCGGTGCCGCAGCCGATAGCGAAGGTGAAAAGCAGCAAGATCGAGGGGGTGAGTCCGCCTTCCCACGCAACAAGCGCAAGCAACAGCGACGTCGCCAGCATGAACAGCTGGGCCACGATCAATATGATCCTGCGGTCGAGGTTATCCGCCACCGCCCCGGACCACAGCGACAGAAGGACGAGCGGCAGAGTCGTCGATGATTGCACAAGCGCAATCAGGACCGGCGACGCCGTCAAGATCGTCATCATCCACGCTGCCGCGACGAGCTGGATGAGAGCCCCGAAATTCGAGACGAGACTTGCAATCCAGACCGCGCGAAAAATCGGGATTGCCATCGGCGAGGACGTCCGTTCCGGCAGCGCCAAGTCGTTCGCATCGATCGACGGCGGCGCAGTGCCGCCAGGCGCGCCATCCCGTGATCCGCGAAACCAGAACCGGACGGCGCGACGCAAATCCATCAGCGCGAATAGGAAGGCAATAGGTGGTGCTCGCCCTGCCTGCGAATTGCTTTCCTTAGGACGGGCAGCGCCATCACTCAGATCTTTCGGGTCAAATCCGGTACGATATCGAAGAGGTCCCCAACCAGCCCGATGTCGGCGATCTGGAAGATCGGCGCATCCTCGGCGTTGAAGCGCGAGTCCGGACAGTCTCCAGCGTCCAACTTTTCGGTCGCTTGGGGCAGCATATATAATGTCCGCTTTCTGGCGCCGGGATGCACGCCGCAAATGGCCGAGATGAGGCGCCTAGCGGACAACCCCGAAACTGAGTCATATGGAGACTATGTGGAGACAGAATTTGCCTCGCATGCGACGTAATACGCGTATAGCGCTATGATTTTCCTATATTTTTAAGTCGGCTGCTCAAACACTCGCGTTCGGACCCAAACCTTCGTCCCAAATTTGCTGGAGACAACAGGGTTTTAAAGCCCATCTCAGTCGTATGATCGAGTAGTTTGGAGATGCGCCATCCCCATTATTTCATCTCCGAGCTTGTTCGCGCCAGATTCGCGTCCGAGATTATGTATCGCAACTATATGACTGCAAGTGCCAGCGCGGCTCCAACGGTCCCAGCAACGAGCGCGAGCGGAGGGCAGCGAAATCGCAGCACAATCAGCAATCCGACGCCCACTATTAGAGCATCGGCGAAAGATTTTACGCCGGACGTCCAGAGCGGGTCATAAAGCGCGGCCGCCAGAATGCCGACGACGACCGCATTGACCCCCATGATCGCGGCCTGCGCGCGAGCATTTTTTGCGATCGCCGCGCGAAACGGCAACGCGCCCGCGACGAGCAACAGCCCTGGCAGAAAAATTGCGACTATGGCGATCAGTCCGCCTGCG
>LULQ01000595.1_pt1 | contig 10444 bp, 12 predicted proteins | sample 728091 | NCBI WGS metagenome assembly LULQ01 (sample SAMN03860285, study PRJNA289734) | marine metagenome | biome: seawater column; feature: ocean; material: water; isolation source: Red Sea water column Station 149 - depth 10m | place: Saudi Arabia: Red Sea | collected 2011-10-15 | depth 10 m
AGACCATATCCATCTTGGCTAATATTTAAACCAGCAATGTTTTTGACTTCTTATCTCTTAATAAAATATTGGATTTTTAATAAAGAACTTTATTTTCTTTGAGTAGAACTCTGAAATCGAATCAAAAACAATTTGACCAGTTTTATCTACTGAATCTTTTGAGCTTAATACTGATTTTTGCTGACCAAAGTATGTCCCAATTACTGGAGTAATTATCATTGCATAGAAAAATGAAGCACAAAGTACAAAGAAAACTGTCATTGGGAGATATTTCATAAATTGTCCAGTGTATCCAGGCCAGAATATTAACGGAATAAATGCAGCTAAAGTTGTGCCAGTTGAGGCAAGAATTGGATAAAACATTCTTTTGGCACCCAGTCTGTAGGCTTCAAATCTTGATAAGCCCTCACTAATTTTTCTATCAGCATATTCTGTAACCACGATTGAGCCATCAATAAGCATTCCCATTGAAAGCAACAAACCAAACATCACCAAGAAATTTAATTCATAGCCCATACTAACTAGGACTATAAAGGTGAATAAAAAGCAAAATGGAATAGATAGACCAACCAGTAGCCCAACTCTTAACCCCATTGAAGCTACAACCACAATCATAATTAAAATGATTGCACCCAAAATATTACCTTCAAGCTCTGAAACCATTTGCTCAGTAATAACAGTTTCATCATCTGTAATCAGAATATCCAAGTTTGGCGGAAGGCTTTTTTTAAGATCTTCTAGGACGCCAGTAATAGAACTTTTTGTATCAAGAGCATTTGCTCCATCTCTGAGGAATATGTCTAATGCAACAGTATCTTTTCCATTGATTCGAGCATACTCATTGAAATCTTTAAATGTTCTTTTTACAGTAGCAATATCTCCAAAGGTTACAACTGCATCTTTTGTAACCTTAACCGGAATACTATAAACATCTCTTGGTGTTTCCAGAACGCTTGGCACTTCAACATTAAAACTTCCCAGACCTGTGTCTTGTCTTCCCCCCGGGATAACAATATTATTGTTACTTATAGAATTGTAAAGATCATCAAGAGTTACCCCATAGGCTTCCATTTTGGATTTATCAATAACTCCTTCTAAAACTTCATCTGGTGCCGCAACAAGATTTGCTTCATAAATCCCATCAATTGATTCAAGCATATCTTTCATTTCTTCAGCAAAGTAGATTTTTTGTCTAAGAGAGCCATCTCCTTGGAGACTTATTGTCATTGCTGGAAAACTTCTTTCTGAATATTCCTGTATTTGAGGATCCTCAGCACCTAAAGGAAGTTCTGATTTAACTTCTTCTATCGCCTGTTGAATATCAATTATGGCCTCATTCATATCCTGTTGGATTTCGAATTCAACTATCATTCTGGTTATACTAAGGGTGCTATATGAGCTTATATTTTTAACACCTTGAACACTTCGTAAATTATTCTCAAGCGGTCTAGCAATCAAGCGCGAGCCATCTTCTGGTGAAGCTCCCTCGAGAAAAACTGAGACACTTATAAATGGAAGCTGAATATTTGGGCTTGATGAAACTTGTATTTCTTGTCTAGCATATGATCCAGCCAAAAGGACAAGAACGGCAATTACGATAGTAGTTTTAGCTTTTGAAAGAGCAAAATCTATAATACCGGTCATACTAATTTGATTTGCTATCTAATATCATTTGACCGTCTTCAACAAATCCATGTCCTTTAACAACCAAATCAACTGTTCCAGGAATACCAGAAATCCATAATCCCTCTTCAAGATCTTCAACAATATATATTGGAACAAACCTAATAATATTTTCAGAATCTAGAACTTTTACTCCGATATTTCCTGAATCATCAAGATCAAGAATCGATGGTGAAATCTTATGAGACAAAATTGCATCAGTTTGTATAGTAATTGTAGAGGTAACTCCATCTTTTATAGCCCCCAAAGGATTACTAATCTCGCTCTCAACCCTGAATGTTTTTGTTTGAGGTGAAGCGCTTTTAGAGACGAATGAGAGTTTTCCCTCAATTTTTTCCCCTGTAATCAATTCGATTAAGACTTTTTGGCCAACTTTTACATCGGCGATCCTTATTTCTGGGATTTCAGCAATAAACTTAATTGGATCTAAATCAATGATGGTTGCACAAACTTGACCTCTATCAAGGAAATTTCCAGGCTTTACTATAGATTCGATATAGCCACTAAAAGGAGATTTAACTTCAGTTCTATTAAGTTCAACAATGCCCAGTTTACAAAGAAGAGAATCCTTTTTTACAAGATCTCCTTCCTTTGCTCCAATCTCTACAACTTCTCCAGTTGTTTTTGCTTTTACAGCAACTCTTCTTTCGGAGTTACTTGTAGCTTTAAGTTTAATTGATGGACTAAACATGGTTGGAGTGCTTGTTCTTATTTCTATAGAAGCAGCATTATTATCTTCTACAAGAGTCGGCCCTTTCTCTTCTACAAATATTCCCGAAAGCATCCAGAAGATGATCGGGATAACTATGTATAGGGAGATCCTAACGTTTTGATTCATAAATTTACTTCTTCACACTCAGTGCTTTAAATTTGGTGTTTTTTTCTTAGTTTTTCAAGTGTATCGAGATCAAATCTATCAAAATTCTCATCTAAATCGTCATTTGGTTCCTGAAAATCTGATAGCTTTGCTTCTTCACAACATTTTATGAAGTCAGATAATGTTGGTAAAAAGTCATTCTTGGCCACAACTTTAAGTATTGCTTCCTTGATATGATGATTTTCAAATCTTTTTAAACTCATAGCCCAAAGCTTTTTGCCTTCTTTCAGCCTCTCATCATCACCAAAGACTTTATAGAACTGATAATGATAGGACATTTCAAGTTTTAGGAATAAATCATCAATAAGATTTATGAAATCTTGATCAAGCTTTTTTTTACTCGATTTCTTCTGCCCAAGACTGGTCACTTTTTCTTTCTTTGAATGTTTTGGTGAATTTTCCTGGCTCATTTTTACTATTATAACTCCCAATCTCTTTTCTTTTTACAAAATCAACAAATTTAACGTTCCATGTTTTTAATGCAGCTCCATTATCCTTCCAAAAAAGAATAAATTCACTCAGGTAGCTCAAAGCAGTATCTTTTTTAATTTCTGATAACTCAAGAATATCAAGGGCTGAACTACTTGGTATCCAATCGTCAGCCATAGTGTGAGGCATGCCTTTATTTTTTGAATTGAATTGCACCCATTCTTTTCTTATGTAGTTTATAAAAACAGAATTCCAATTATCTTTTTGGACCCTCTTTTCTTTCCAATAAATCCTGAATTCTTTAAGCTTTAAAGAAGCAAAATCTAAGTCAATTCCACCAAGCTCAAGAACCTCGATAGCCTCTCTTGAAGGCTCCCAGTCAGAATCCAATATATTTGATTTATCTGATCTAGATTTTTGAGGTAACTTAAGCTGAGCCTTAAGATTTTTATCAGACTTAATTTTAATTAATCCAAGGCCAGCAATCTTTTCAATGCTGCTAACTATTTTTCTCTCTTCCATAAAAGAGAATTTCTCTAAGATAATTTCTGCAATATCTTCTATTGAACTTGATGAAATCTTATTGTCTTCAATGAATTTAAGGATAACTGCAGCTTCTACACCAATTGTGTCAGCAACATCTTTTGAAAAAGAAAGATTATCTGACTCCACCTAGCTCTTTGATCTCCTTGCTTGAACAGCTGAGGAGAGCTCTGAAAGACATTGTTTTGTATCTTCGAAGTGAATGCATGCATCTGTAACACTTTGTCCATATTCCAAATCCTCACCAATCTTCTGATTACCTTCTCGTAAGTGACTTTCTATCATTACTCCTCTTATTTCATTCATACCATCAGATATTTGCTTAGATACAACTCCAATATTCTCAAGCTGTCTTTTAAAGACTTTTTGACTATTGCCATGGCTCACATCAATCATGATTGAGTCATTTGCTTTCGCTTCATTGAGCGCATCAATAGTTTCTCTAATATCATCTGGATAAAGGTTTGGTTTGGTTCCACCTCTGAGAATGATATGTGTATCAGAGTTTCCAGATGTTTTATAAATAGAAACCATTCCATCCTTAGTATTTGAAAAAAATACATGTGAATGATTGGAAGCTTTTATTCCATAAATAGCCGGATTTAAATCGCCCGTTGTTCCGTTTTTAAAGCCAATTGGACATGAAAGTCCTGATGCCAACTCTCGATGAATCTGACTTTCAGCAGTTCTTGCTCCAATGGCACCCCATGAAATAAGATCAGCGACAAACTGAGGAGAAATCGGATCAAGAAACTCAGTGCCAACAGGAAGTCCAAGCTGAGAAATCTTATGAAGTATAGATCTTGCAAGAAAAAGCCCTTTATTTGCATCAAAAGTATTATCCATATCTGGGTCATTAATAAGACCTTTCCAGCCTATGCTTGTTCTTGGTTTCTCAAAATAGACTCTCATAATCAAAAGAATATCTTCTTCATATTTTTTCTTTTCATCAATTAAAAGTTTTGCATATTCTTCAGCAGAATCCGGATCATGAATTGAGCAGGGACCAACTACAGCTATTAATCTGTCGTCTTTACCATGTAGTATTTGACTTACCTCATTTCTAGTTCCATATACTAGTTTAGATATCTCATCAGTTAGAGGATATTTTGAGATCACATCATTAGGAGTAACTAAATCTACTTTGTCAATTATTCGGGTATTGTCAGTTGAGTAATTCATCTTTTAATCACTTATTAAATTAGATTTACAAATATAACTATGATGCAAATCAATTGAAAGCTATATATTAAATATTTAGATTTATTTTTTATTAGCTCAAGCATGCTTAAAAAACCGTTTTTTTGTATAAACACAATATGTTGTATTTAAGACTTTCCACAATTACACTATGTAGTGTTTATGAGCACTTTCCAACCTAAACAAAGCGAATTAGGCATTGTTAATGGCGTTCCATTGCCAGAAATGCCAGAAGACCTTTTTATTCCTCCGCAAGCTCTAGAGATTTGTCTAGAAACTTTTACTGGCCCAATGGACTTGCTGCTATACCTCATAAAAAAACAAAATATAAATATCTTAGATCTGGAAGTATCTAAAATTACCGATCAATACATAGATTATATAAATCTTATGGATTCTTTAAACTTTGAGCTAGCTGCAGAATACTTGGTAATGGCTGCTACATTGGCTGAAATTAAATCAAGAATGCTTCTGCCGAAAGTTGAAGAGGAAGATGATGAAACTGATCCAAGGCTAGATTTAATAAGAAGGCTTCAGGAATACCAAGTTTTTAAGACTGTTTCAGAAGAGCTTGCAAATATGGATAGAGTAAATAGAGACTTTTACCTAGCAAGCGTCGGTATGCCTAAAGTTGAAAAAAAGACAAATGTAATTGACTTTAACGCTGCAAGACTCAAGTCAAGTATGGTTGAGGTTTTATCGAGACCTAAACTAGATAAAAGCCATCAGATAGCTTTCGAAGAGCTCTCAACGCAGGATAGAATTAAGCTTATATTATCAATTCTTTCAAAAAAGAATCTAATTGGTTTTTATAAGACCCTTCAAAAATCAGAAGGCAAAATTGGAGTAGTAGTTTCATTCTTAGCTTCGCTTGAGCTTGCTAAAGATGGATGTGTAGACTTAATCCAAAATAACAATGAAGAAATTTATATCAAATCAAAAGTACTTAATGCAGTAAATGAATAAGAATATCGAAAATTTTATTGAATCTTTGCTATTTGCATCAGGAAGGCCATTGCGACTATCTGAAATTAGGTCAATTCTTGAAAATGAAGGAATTAAAGCTGATTTGGCTGAAATAAAAGTTGGATTAAACAATCTTGAAGGGAGATATGCAGAATCTTCTTTAGAGTTATCCGAAGTAGCTTCTGGTTTTAGATTGCAGATTAAAAAAGATTTCACTCATCTTTTATCTTCATTGTGGACAGAGAACAACAGATTATCTAAATCTTTGATGGAAACTATTTCTATAATAGCCTACAAGCAGCCTGTAACTAGGGGAGAAATTGAGGAAATTAGGGGAGTCCAGGTCAGTACTAATATTATAAGAAATTTGCTTGAAAGAGATTGGGTAAAGATTTCAGGATATAAAGAAACACCCGGAAGACCAGCATTGTTGGTAACCACAAAAACCTTTTTGAATGATCTCAATATTAAGAAAATCTCAGACTTGCCGGCGTTACCTGATAAAGAAGAAATTTCTTCAAAAGAAATCACCGAAACAGCGGAGATTAATCTAGAGGCAAGTTAATCACTAATGAAAAAAACTCGGTTGCAAAAAATACTTGCAAGAGCAGGCTATGGCTCAAGAAGAGGATGTGAAGAGATAATTAGCTCAGGGAAAGTTACTGTAAATGGAGAAATAGCAAAACTTGGTTGCGTGGTTAACTCTGATGATGAAATTAAAATAGGTAGCAAAAAAGTTGAATTTATAGATGTTCAAACCAGACTATTTGTTCTAAATAAACCAACGGGAGTTATTTGTTCCAAAAAGACTGAAGGCAATTTGAAATCTATATATGATTTAATTCCTAAGATTGATAATGAAAAAAACTTAATGATTGTTGGCAGGCTGGATGCAAACTCGTCAGGCTTAATTTTTTTTACTAATGATGGAAAGCTTTCTGAATTTATAGCTCATCCAAGTAATTTATTCGATAGAGAGTATCTCGTGAGAGCACGAGGCCATTTTGATGAAGAGATTAAAGAGAATATGTTAAGAGGAATAAAGATAGATAATCAGTTGCTAAGATTAAGCGACATTGTTGACGGAGATAAAACAAATTCAAATAGATGGTATACAGTTTGCCTGCTAACAGGTCGTAACAGAGAAATACGAAAAATATTTGAGTCTCAGGGACTTCAAGTAAGTAGACTTAAGAGAGTAAGGTTTGGACCAATATTTCTTCCAAAAGGATTAAAGGAAGGAGACTGGCAGGAGTTAAAATCAAAAGATCTAGAAAAAATGTATTCCTATGGAAAGTGAACAGGCGTACAAAGGCCTTCTTATTCTCACTAAGAAATATAAATTTAATGAGCTTCACAGCCACATAAAAAATATTGGCCCACTAAAGATTAAGCTTTCAAAACTCAAATTTGATCATCATTTATGCAAGATAATTGTAGGACAACAAATCTCTACCCTTTCTATTAAGGGAATTGGCAAGTGGACCGTGGATATGTCGAGAATTTTTTATTTAGGAGATTCTGATGTGATGCCCTTAACGGATCTAGGAATTATATATGCTCATAAGATTGCATTTCCCAAGAAAAAAATAGAGGAAAAATTTTATAAACAATTTAGCCCATATAATTCCTATCTAAGCTTATTTATGTGGCGTCTTTTGGAAGATGAAAATCTGAGTATTTAAAATGAACATTCTTTGAAAGTGAACTTTCATCCGAAAAAAACCATTCAAAACAATGAATTAAATCTTTTGGAGTCTTTATAGAATCCTGATCTTCAGAAGGCCTTGCTGCAAAACGCATTTTTGTTTTTGTTGCTCCAGGATCAAAACTAAAAACTTTCATATTTTTATTCACCTCAGTCTCTTCGCTTAGGATTTCAGCCAAACCCCTTTGTGCAAATTTTGATACTGAGTATGCGCCCCAGAATGCTTTTCCGATATTTGAAACACCTGAAGAAACAAAAATAATCCTTGCTTCATTAGAGTAAGATACCAACTCTAACAAATGCTTTGTGATTAAAAATGAAGAGGTCAGATTAACTTGCAAAACATCATCCCAAGTTTTTGATTGGTAATCTTCAATCCTTGTAAGATTTCCTAAAATAGCTGCGTTATGAATTAAGCCATCAATATTCTCATAGTATTTCTTTATCTCATCTGAGATCTGAATTGCACCTTTCTCATCTAACTGTCTTAGATCAGATCTTATAATTAGGTTTTTACCACTATGTGCTGAAATCTCATCATAGAGTTCATCAAGCTTATCTTCATCTTTCCCAAGCATAATAATATTGGCACCTTTTGATGAAAATGATTTCACGAGCTCAAGACCAATACCGCTTGTTGCTCCGGTAATCATAATATTCTTTCCTTGAACAACTTCAGACATTTCTTTTAATAAAATCTAAGATTTGTAATGGTGATTCAAAGTTCTCTGCACCATCAATAGTTAATCCTTTTTTAAATCCATAGCCAAAAGTGCATACACCTGAAATTGTTCCTGCGGCTAAAGAAGCATTTAAATCATTTTCATGGTCTCCAACATAAATACATTTCGAATTTGGGACCCCAAGAATGTTGCATGCATGATTAATTCCTTCTGGATTAGGCTTTGATTTAAAGCCATCATCACAACAGATAACTACTTTAGATTGTCTAAGTAGGCTTGATTTCTTTAGTATGATCTCAGTATATTTCCTTGGCTTGTTAGTTACTATTCCATATGGAATTTTTTTATCCAATAAAAAGTTAAGTAAGTCAGAAACTCCCTGAAATAAGTTTCCATACATTAAAATATTCCTCTCATATTCGTTTAAGAAGTTTCTTTTGTGCTCATCAAAGCCTTCATCATCTGCATCTATATCAAAGACAAGTTTAAGAAGTTTTGAGCTTCCATCAGAAACATTTGCTCTAACAATACTTTCATCAATTTTTTTTGATGAACTATTTATATTTATATTTTCCAGAGATGCTAAGAAGTCAGGGAAAGAATCAAGCAAAGTGCCATCTAGATCAAATAAAACTGCTTCTATTTTACTCATTGATTCCGTACATCATGTAATTAACTCCTAAATCATTGTTCAGGCTTACATGATGAGTAACAGGGTTATAGAACATGCCTTTGGCTTCCATAAGTTTCACTGAAGCATTTTCCATATATTCACTAAGCTCAGATGGTTTTATAAATTTTTCAAATTCATGAGTTCCTTTTGGGAGAATACTAAAAATATACTCAGCTCCCACAATTGCCGTTATCCACGACCTGGGATTTCTATTAATCGTAGAAAGAAATAAAAGACCATCCTTTTTGAGCATTTTTGAACATGCCTCAACCAAAGAGGCTGGACTTGGAACATGTTCTAAAACTTCTAAACAAGTAACCACGTCATAATAACCTTCTTTATCAATGCAAAAATCTTCAGCTTGAGCTGTTGCATAATTAATTTGCTTATCCTCTCTTTCTGCATGAATCCTAGCAACCTCAATACCAGGACCTGCAGCATCGATACCATCGACCTCTGCACCAAGGTCATAAAGCGCTTCAGCTAATAAACCCCCACCACATCCGACATCTAAGACTTTTTTTCCTTTTAAATCTATTTTGGAGGCAATATATTCAGATCTAATTGGGTTTATATTGTGAAGAGGCTTGAATTCTCCAGAGGAATCCCACCACTTATCAGCAAGTTCAGCAAACTTATTTACTTCATTTTGATCTATATTTTTATCCATTTTTAAAAAACTAAAAACTAATTTTATTTAAGGCTAATATTGAGTTTATAATCAAAACACATTATTTTTTATAATAATATCAAAAAGATAAAGAAAGGGTTCAAATTGATTATTTCAGCTATTAAATCAAAAGATGTTTCAGACAAAAGATCTGTCTTACATCCTGAAACTATTAAAAATTTAATTTCAAAAGGAATAGAAATTATTTTTGAGAGTGGTATTGGCGATGGAATACATGTGGGCGATCAAACTTTTATAGATTTAGGAGCAAAACCAGTAAGCAGGGAAAGCTGTTTTTCCGATGCCGAAATAATTTTAACTCCAAGCCCAATTGATGATCATGAAGTCAAACTAATTGGTGGTGGTAAGACCTTAATGGGGATGGTGAACCCATTTGATAACCAAGAATTATTAAAAAATTTGTGTGATTCAAATATAAATTTAGTATCAATGGAGTTTGTTCCAAGAATTACGCGTGCGCAAAAAATGGATGTTCTCAGCTCCCAGGCAAACTTAGCCGGCTATGTTGCCGTAATAGAATCTTCATCTTTATTATCAAGCGCTATGCCGATGATGATGACAGCTGCGGGGACCCTTAAGCCGGCAAGAGTTTTCGTTATTGGGGTTGGTGTGGCTGGCCTTCAAGCAATAGCAACAGCAAAGAGACTCGGAGCAAGAGTAGAGGCATTTGATACAAGAGATGTTGTAGAAGAACAAGTTCAATCATTGGGTGCAAAATTTGTAAAAATTGATTTAGGCGAGACAGGTGAGACTAGTCAAGGATATGCAAAGGAATTGACTGATGAGCAGTTGGCCAAACAAAAAGAACTACAATCAAAAGTTTGTGAAAGATCAGATATTGTTATAACTACAGCCCAACTTTTTGGCAGACCAGCTCCACGAATAATTGATAATAGCACCATTAAAAAAATGAAAAGAGGAAGTGTAGTTTTAGATATGGCTGTTGAATCTGGTGGAAATGTGGAAGGTTCAAAGGTTGACGAGATTGTAG
>LULQ01000348.1_pt2 | contig 10432 bp, 9 predicted proteins | sample 728091 | NCBI WGS metagenome assembly LULQ01 (sample SAMN03860285, study PRJNA289734) | marine metagenome | biome: seawater column; feature: ocean; material: water; isolation source: Red Sea water column Station 149 - depth 10m | place: Saudi Arabia: Red Sea | collected 2011-10-15 | depth 10 m
TTATGAATACTAAAGATAAAAAATTTAATTCTAAAGTAATTCATTCAGGTCATGGTGCTGATGAAACTACAGGTGCAGTAATGCCCCCTATTCATCTTTCATCAACTTTTAAGCAAAATTCTCCTGGTGACTTTACTTATGAATATGCAAGAACAGGAAACCCGACAAGAGATATATTAGAAAAGTTATTAGTTGAATTGGAAGATGGTAAATTTGCTTATGCTTTTAGTTCAGGTATGGCTGCAATTTCTGCATTATCAGATGCTTTAGGTAAAAATTATTCAATTATTTGTAGCGATGATGTTTATGGTGGAACAAGAAGAATTTTTGATAAAATTAAAACAGTAAATCAAGATGTGGAAGTAACATATGCCGATCTTAGTAAAGAAAATAATTGGCAAGGTCATCTAAAAGAAAATACAAAAATGATTTGGGTTGAGACACCCTCTAATCCATTACTAAAAATTATAGATATAAAAAAAATTAGAGAAAGCTTAAAAGATGATAATATCATTATAGTCTGTGATAATACTTTTGCATCACCCTACAACTGTTCCCAGCCCCTTCGATTGTTATTTACTTATTCGATCAATTAAGACACTTGCTGTAAGAATGGAGAGGCACAATAATAATGCCTTAGAAATTGCTAATTATTTATTAAAACATCCTAAAATAAATAACGTTTTTTATCCTGGATTAGAAAATAACCCAAGTTATGAAATTGCAAAAAAACAAATGACTGGATTTGGTGGAATATTATCAATTGAATTAATGGGTGATATTAATTCAGCAAAAAAATTTCTTGAAACAATTCAAATATTTACACTAGCAGAAAGTTTGGGTGGAGTTGAAAGTTTAATTGAGCATCCAGCTATAATGACACATGCATCCATTGACAAAAAAATTAGAGATGAATTAGGAATTTCTGATACCCTAATCAGACTTTCAATTGGAATTGAAGATATTTCAGACTTAAAGAAGTCTTTAGATGATGCTCTAAAAAATATTTAAATTATTTTTTTCAAATCTGGAGGTGAATAATTAGGACCCTTCATAACTTTACCAAATTCATTATAAATTGGCTTACCTTCCTCTGAAAGTTTACTCATATTACTACGATGAACTTCGTTAAAACATTTATCTAGATCTATACCAAAAGCAGCACCCGCACCGTATGTTACAACTAAAATATCAGTTAATGCATCAGCAACTTCAACAATATCATTATCATTAATTGCATCTTTTAATTCATTAAATTCTTCATCAATCAATTTTTTTCTTAATTCAACAATTTTATTTTCTGGAAATTCAGCACTAGTTTTTACTTCTTGACCAAAAGTTGTCATAAATTCTTTTACTTTTTCAAAATTTGTCATTTTATCTCCCAATAATATTTATTTATAAAAAATATCGTTGTAAGTCACAACTATAAAGAGAAAAGATATTATTGTTATCCCCACAGCCAAATAAACTCTTGTAATAAACTCAGGAAGAGAGTTTGAAAAAATTCTTCTAATAATAAAATACATTATATGACCACCATCTAAAAGAGGAATAGGAAGCAAATTAAATAACCCCACAAACAAAGAAATAATAATAAATAAAAATAGAACTCCTCTAACCTGATCTAGCATCATTTGATCAGCATTTTTAACGATCCCTATTGGTCCAGCTAACTGATCTCCTAATGTATTTTCTTTATAAGATTGTTGAAGAAATGCAAAAGAAGCAGCATAATATGTAGGTATAAATAAAGATGAGTTTTTAATTGAATCAATTAAATTATACTTATCAATAATAGGATTTTCAGGTGAAGATATTCCGATAATGTACCTATTTAATTCTTCATTAAATTTTAGATCAAAATTTTTTTCAATTATCTGATTATTTCTTTCTATTAAGATATTTATACTTTGGTTATTTGCAATTGCTTTTGGGATATCAGAAAACTCTTCAATACTAATATTATTTATTTCAAGTATTCTATCTCCTTCTCTAAGATCATTTTCAAATGCTGATGAATTTTCGCTAACTGATCCAATAATTGGCATTAAGCTAACAATTCCAAAAAAGAAAAAAATGCAGAAAAGAGCAAACCACGCACTAAGAATATTAAAAATACTTCCTGCTAAAAGTACTAATATCTTTTGAAAAAGTGTAAGGGATTGAAAGGATCCTTGTTCATCATTAGGGTTTGGAGAAAATATATTATCTAGACCTTTGATTTTAACATATCCACCCAATGGAATTGGAGATAATTTCCAAGTAGTGCCATTTCTATCTGTATATTTTAAAAGGGGCTTACCAAATCCAATTGAGAAATCAGTAACTTCAGCTTTAAACAATCTCGCAACTATATAATGACCATACTCATGTATTGCGACAAGCACTAAAAAAACTAAAATAAGATTAATATAAATCATACTTATTATTAAATTAATATTTTAAATAATTGATAAATAGCAATTATCCTGTTTTAACCTCTTCATATTCATCAATTGGAGGACAAACACAAAATAAATTTCTATCACCGTATACATTATCAATTCTACTAACTGGACTCCAGTATTTATTATTTATCAAATAAGCATGCGGGTAGGCAGCATCTTTTCGGGAATATTTGTGATCCCAATTGTCAGAAGATACTTCTTCAATGGTATGAGGGGCATTTTTTATAGGATTATCTACTTTATCAAATTTACCATCTCTAATCATAGTAATTTCATTGTGAATAGAAATCATTGCCTCACAAAATCTATCTAGTTCCTCTTTTGATTCACTTTCAGTAGGCTCAATCATCAGAGTGCCGGGAACAGGAAAAGACATTGTGGGTGCATGAAATCCATAATCGATTAGTCTTTTAGCAATATCTTCGTCTGAAATATTTAATTCTTGTTTAAATGGCCTAATATCAATAATAAATTCGTGTGCCACCATATTATTCTTACCAGTATATAAAATAGGATAATAATTTTTTAATCTTTCTTTAATATAATTAGCATTTAAAATTGCAACTTGAGTTGCTAATTTTAAACCATCGTCACCCATCATAGAAATATAGGAATAAGAAATAGGTAAAATAGATGCGCTGCCCCAAGGAGCTGCAGAAACTGCCTCTTGAGTTGTTAAACCAATTTCATTTTTAAACATGGGGTGTCCAGGAGCAAAATCTGCTAAATGTTTTTTTAATCCTATAGCTCCAACTCCAGGCCCACCTCCTCCATGAGGTATACAAAATGTCTTATGCAAATTCATATGACATACATCTGGTCCAAATTTACCTGGTTTAGCTACACCAACCATTGCATTATAATTGGCACCATCTAGATACACTTGTCCTCCGGCATCATGAATTTTTTTACAAATCTCAACAATACTTTCCTCAAATACACCATGTGTTGATGGATATGTAATCATTAAAGCAGACAGTCTATCACCTGCCTCTTCTATTTTTTTATCTAAGTGAGTTAAATCTACATTACCTTTGTCATCACAGTTTACAATTAAAATATCCATACCGCACATCTGTGCACTGGCTGGATTAGTTCCATGAGCACTTTTAGGAATTATACAAATATTTCTTTTAGTATCTGAATTTTTCTCATGATATTTTTGTATAGCTAATAAACCAGCAAACTCACCTTGTGCTCCTGCATTAGGTTGAAGTGAAACTGCATCAAAACCAGTAATATCTTTTAACATCGATATTAATTCACTCATCATTTCATTATATCCCTCACGTTGATGGGGCTCTAAGAATGGATGCGCATTTGAAAAACCTGGTAAAGTAATTGGAAGCATTTCTGATGCTGCATTTAATTTCATAGTACAAGATCCAAGAGGTATCATTGATCTATTTAAAGCAACGTCTTTATTTTCTAATTTTTTTAAATATCTCATCATTTCTGTTTCAGAATGATAGATATTAAATACAGGATGAGTTAATATTTTGTCTTTTCTATCTAAATCACTTTTGAAAATCGAATCTTCAATTTTACTTTCAATTTCTTCTGCGTATATTTCATTATTGTTTTCATTAAAAAATTTAATTAAATTATCTACATCTTGTAGTGATGTAGTTTCATCTAAGGAAATTGAAAAGTGATCGTCATTTACAAATCTAAAATTGATACCATTGTCTATAGATTTGTTTACCCAGTATTTTGATTTTGAATCTTTTATTAATAAGGTATCAAAATAATTTTTAGATTTTACTTCAAAATTTAATATCTCTAATGATTTTTTTAGATATCTAGACTTATAGTGAATGTCATTAGCAATATTTTTTAATCTAGTTGGACCATGATATATAGCATATGAAGCAGATATAATTGCTAATAAGGCCTGTGCAGTACATATATTACTTGTAGCTTTTTCCCTTCTAATGTGTTGCTCACGCGTTTGAAGAGCCATTCTGTAAGATCTTTTATTAGTACGATCAACTGATACACCAATTAGTCTTCCAGGTATCATTCTTTTATATTCATCTAATGTTGCAAAATATGCTGCGTGTGGACCTCCTAGACCCATTGGAACTCCAAACCTTTGAGTACTTCCTACAACTATATCAGCTCCAAAATCTTTTGGTGATTTCATAACTACCAAACTCATTATATCAGCTGCTATGATTGATAACGCATCGTGAGATTTATTTATATTTATTAAATCGCTGAGATTAGCAATTTCTCCATATGTATCTGGATTTTGAATTAAACAACCAAATGTATCGTCATCTGGATTATCAAAAATAATTTTTATACCTAGGGGTTTAGCTCTTGTTTTTAAGACAGATAGTGTTTGTGGATGACATTTATTTTGCACACAAAAAGTAAACTTTGCACTTTTTTTAATTTTAAAAGCCATCATCATAGCCTCAGCTGCCGCAGTACTTTCATCAAGTAAAGATGCATTTGCAATATCCATTCCAGTCAAATCAATTATCATTTGTTGAAAATTCATTAACATTTCCAACCTGCCCTGACTTACTTCTGGTTGATAAGGTGTGTAAGCAGTATACCATCCTGGATTTTCAAGAATATTTCTTAAAATAACGCTAGGTGTAATAGTATTATAATAACCCATTCCAATATAAGTTTTTTTGAAATTATTTTTTAAAGATAAAAGTTGAGTATTAATTTTATTAAACTCCTCAGACATACCAGGTCTAAATTTAAGTTTATCTTTAAAAATGATATGATTAGGTACAGTTTTTTCAATTAATTCATCTAATGAAGAGCAATTTATTAATTTGAGCATTTCTCCAATATCTTCATTTCTAGGTCCTATATGTCTGCTAACAAATTTATCTATTTCAATCATCTATTGTTCCAAAAATTGTTTATACTCATCTTCTGACATAAGTTCAGAATATTGATTTGAATCAGAAATTTTCATTTTAAAAATCCATCCCTCATTTTCTGCATCTTGATTTATAATAGCAGCATCATTTTCTAGATTATTATTAACTTCAATTATTTCACCATCTATTGGAGCATAAATATCAGAGGCTGCTTTTACAGATTCAACGACGCAAATTTCATCTTTTGCTTTTACTGAATTTCCAACTGATGGTAATTCAATAAACACAATATCGCCAAGAGATTCTTGGGCGTGATTGCTAATACCAATTGTAGCAATTTCATTTTCAATTGAAACCCATTCATGATCTTTTGTGTATTTTTTTTCACTCATATATGCTCCCATTTTTTTTATAATTTTTTTTTACAAAAGGTAGATTATTAATTTTTACTAATTCTAATTTTTTTCTAATTTCACAAAAAATTGGATTATCAGTATTGAATTCAGATATTATATAACCAATAGCAATAGATTTGTTTAAATTAGGAGAAAAACATCCACTTGTAATTTTGCCAATTTCATTATTATTATTATCGAATAATGTCATTCCATCTCTTAGCATTGATTTACTGGTAGAAATTAAACCTATTTTTTTATTAGATAGTTTATTTTTTAATTGATCAGATAAAATTTTATTTCCATTTAAATTTTCATCTTCTAATCTTTCTTTATCTAAAGCCCATGATAAACCAGCTTCAATTGGTGTAATTTTTTCATTTAATTCATGACCATATAAACTTAATCCAGCTTCGAGTCTTAATGAATCTCTAGAACCTAACCCACAAAGCATTGTATTTTCATTTTTAAGTAAATGAGTAATTAAATTTTCTGCACTTTCATTTGGAATAGAAAGTTCAAAACCATCTTCACCAGTATAACCTGATCTACTTACTATTATTTCATTGCTATCGTATTTACTTATTAAAATATCAAAAAAATTCATATTATTTGGAATATCAATAATATTTTTTAAAACATTAATAGAGTCAGGTCCCTGAATCGCGAATAAACAATTTTTGTTATAAATTTTTTCTGCATTAGGAGCACAAGAAATAAATATTTCTTCGTCTTCTTTTTTTCGAGATGCATTATAAACAATATACAAATATGACTTATCTTTAATATCAATATTTGAAATAATTAGATCATCAATAACACCTCCATCTTTATTGAGCAAAAATGAATAATGCGATCTATTTTTAATTAATTTTTTTAATTGTAATGGAATATATTTTTCTAATTTATGTAAATAAGATTCATTATTTTCAATTAAAATTTGCCCCATATGACTAACATCAAAAATACCAGAATGATTTCTAACATTTTTGTGTTCATTAATTATTCCAGTTTTATAATTAATAGGCATATTAAAACCTGCAAATGGCAATATCTTTGCACCATTATTTTGATGAAAATTTTTCAGCGGAATGTCTAATGGTAACTGGTTCAAATAAATTCTCCAAGCTACCCCTCTGTCTTTTTACCTGAGAGCTTTTCACCTTCGGTAGAGCTAAATGCTCTTTTCCAGAGTTTTTTTTTAACGGTCCATTGTGCCTGAGAGTTTCCGGGTCGTTGCTCCTTCGGCTCTGAAATTTCAGTATCTCCCGTTAATTATTTGTATACTTATTTTTATAATTTAACAATTAATTTAGAGGAATTTTATTATCAATTTTTGATTTTTGATAAATTTCTGACATTTTTTGGTACTCTTCTTTGATCTGATAAATTTTATCTGACAATGAGCTCTCTATGCCTAATCTTTTAATTTCCGATAAAATTGAGTAACTCTCCCAATAATCATTATTAATATTATATTTACCATCTTTGATTTTAAATACTTCTGTCAAAATTTTAAGATCGTGTGGAATATGAAAACCTTCTTTTGTATCGGTATAGGAAAAAAAATAGTAAAAATTGTCAAATCCAGCCCAGGTTATAGCTGATAAACACATAGAACAAGGCTGATGTGTACTTATGAAGTAATAATCTTTTGTATTAAATAGTTTTTTTTCAAATAAATTAAAAAGAGTTGAAATTTCTCCGTGAAATAAAGGATTTTTGATTTCCTGGTTTGTACCTAGACAAACAAGACTTAGGTCAGATTTTTTAACAATAAATCCACCAAATATTTTATTTCCTTCATTAATTGAAATTTTTGTTAATGGGATTAGATCATCTAAAATAATATCTAAAATTCTTTCATAATTTGTTATCATTATGAAATGTCTGATACTTTATTTATTAGATTTGTCCATAAAACAAAAAAAAAGGACCCAGCAAGCTAGGTCCTTTTTGTGTATCGTGCATTTCCTCCCGATACAATTTAATAATCGTTTCCTTTTATTAAATTGATTATTACCTTTGCGTGTAATAATTAAAAATAATTTATCTATTTGTTATTTATCAATCAATAAAAAAATGTATTTTTAAAAGTAAATAATCTTTTTTTGTTGATATGTTTGTTAATAAAATGTGCAAAATTAAATTTGATTAAAAATGAGTAAAAATTCAAAACTTAATGTCTTAGGAGTTATGACAGGCACATCAATGGATGGTGTTGATATCAGTTTGATTAATACAAATGGGACTGACTTTGTAAAAATTAAATGTGAAAAATCATATAAATTTGATAAAAATTATCAAAATACAATAAACAATCTAATAATAAATAAACCAAAAACTAATAATAAAATTAAAGAATATTTTTTAAAAAAAGATGATTTCGTTACAGATATTTTAGAAAAAAAAATAATTTTATTTCTGAAACAAAAAAAAATTAATAAAAAAAATATCGATTTAATATCAATTAGTGGACAGACTGTTTACCACGACCCATCAAATAAAATATCTATACAATTAGGAAATGGAAACAAAATTGCAAAAAATCTTAAAGTTAAAACTATAAGTAATTTAAGAGATAATGATATTAAAAATGGTGGTCAGGGAGCACCAATTGGATCATATTATCATAAGTTTTTAATACAAAAATTTAAGGAAAAAGCGATTATAGTAAATCTTGGAGGTATAGCAAATTTTTCAACTGTAGTTTCAAGAACATTATTATCATCGGATATAGGGCCGGCAAATTGCTTAAGTGATGATCTTTGCAATTATTTTTTTAAAAAAAAATTTGATAATGATGGAAATTATGCAAGAAAAGGTAAGATTGATAATAAATTAATCGAAAAATTCAAAAAAGATAAATTCTTTAAGAAAAAGTTCCCAAAATCATTAGATAGAAATTATTTTAGAAATTATTTTAATAAGCTAATTAAATTGAACAAATATGATGCGCTAATGACTGCTAACTACATGACTTATATTGGATTTAAAGAATTATTAAAAAATAAAAAATTTAAGATTGAAAGAATTTTACTTACTGGAGGAGGAAGAAAAAATAAATTACTCAAAGAAATATTAATGAATAAACTGAATAAAAAAATTGAACTTATTGATAAATATAAAATAAATGGTGATTTAGTAGAAGCTCAAATGTTTGCGTATATTGGCATGAGATCATTTAAAAATTTAGAAATAAGTAATAAAAATACTACAGGTGTGAAAAAAAATTTAAGTGGTGGTATTTTATATTTTCCAGATTAATTAGTTAAATCTGACCATGTTTTTTTATCAATATTTGAGCCACACAATATCACCATTGTATTTTTGCCAATAAGCTTATTATTGATTTTATATTTTAAAGCAGCGAGTCCAGCAACACACGCGGGCTCAAGAAATAACTTAAATTTTTTATAACAAAAAACCATAAATTTTTTCATTTCATCATCAGAAACAGTTACCATTTCATCAATTACTTCTTTTGCTACATCAAAAGAATATTGCATATGTAAAGGTGCTGAAAGACTGTCAGCAATACTATTTACATTAATATTATTTAGTGGTTTGTTAGCTCTTAAACTTTGATTTAAACCATTAGCATTTTCAGGTTCAACGCCAATAATTTTAATCTTAGGATAAAATTGTTTTATATACGATGAAACACCACTTATTAATCCCCCTCCTCCAACTGAAATTAGTAAATTGTCAATTTTAGTATTAATTGATTTTAAATATTCTACAATTTCTAATCCCAAGGTAGCACTACCTTGTAATGTCAATGGGCCGTCAAAAGGGTGAATAAAATAGTAACCTTCATTTTTAGCATTTTCAGCATCAAGAAAAGCTTGTTTTGGATTTGTAAAGATAATGTTAGCACCATAATTTTTACAAGTTTGAACTCTATATTTATTTGCACTTTCGTATAAGAAAATTTTATTTTTCAATTTAAATTGATTGGCCACAAATGAAGCAGCGATTGCATGATTTCCAGCACTAACTGCAGTAATTCCTTTATTAAATTTATTTTGATCTTGAGAAATTATATTATTAATAGCACCTCTTGCCTTAAATGAACCAGATTTTTGTAAAAATTCGCATTTAAAAAATAAATTAGTAGAAAAATAATTATCAATATCATCAGGACACTTTAAAAAAGGGGTTTGATTAATAAATGGTCTAATTTTTTTATAAATTTTACTAATATTATCGACAGATAAATCTTTAGGTATCAAGAAATTCCTCTAATTTCTTTAATTTTATCGTAAGCAATATTAATAGCCGCTAATTCTTTATTAGATTGTTTAATAAATTCTTTAGGCATACCTTTGGCAATTAAATTATCTGGGTGATGTTCTTTATTTAATTTTATCCATTTTTTTCTTATCTCATTATCAGTGCTCGATCTATTCACACCCAATATTTTGTAAGGATCAGATTCACTATTTTTTAAATTTGATTGAAAAATTCTTTGAAAATCTTTTTCACTAAATTTAAACGATTTAGAAATTGATCTTAAAAAATCTATTTCACTAATAGATACCTTTCCATCAGATGCAGCAATATAAAATAAATTATTTAATAATTCTTCCAATAAAATTTTATTAGATGAAAATAATTCTCCTACTTGATTTGCTATTTGTTTATAGCCATACGTATCTTTTTTTGCCTCATTGAATATTTTTGCAACTTTAGGAATTTCAGATTTTGGAACTTTAAATTTTTCTTTAAATGCTCT
>LULQ01001243.1_pt1 | contig 10322 bp, 13 predicted proteins | sample 728091 | NCBI WGS metagenome assembly LULQ01 (sample SAMN03860285, study PRJNA289734) | marine metagenome | biome: seawater column; feature: ocean; material: water; isolation source: Red Sea water column Station 149 - depth 10m | place: Saudi Arabia: Red Sea | collected 2011-10-15 | depth 10 m
GGAGCAATAGTTAATGGACAAGAGTCACCTTTAAGTACAAAACTAAATAATGGAGATCAAGTTGAAATCATTCTTGATGAAAGCACAACAATTTCACCCTTATGGATTAGATTTGTAAAAAAAGAAAAAGTAAAAGAAAAAATAAGGTATTTTTTTAGGTCAAAAAGAAGAAGAGAGTTTGAAATACTAGGTAAAGATATTTTAAACTATATTGCAAAGTCTAAAAACATTACTGCCGATGAAAATACTTTTAACAAAATTTTAACCAAAACTGATTTTAAATTTAAAAATAAACTTTTTGAAAATGTTGGAAGAGGTTTTTTATCTAGAGCTGAACTAGATAAATTATTTAAGGAAATGGAAGATAATATTGTAAAAAAAATTTTTCAATCTAATGATGACGAAGAAAGAGTAGATGTATTAAAATATGAAAATGGTATTGCTATTAATTATGCAACTTGTTGTTCTCCTATTAAGGGCGATAGCATTATCTCAATAATGTCATATGGTCGAGGTCTAGTAGTACACAATACAATTTGTGACAGTTTAGGTTATTATCATAAAGATAATTTTTATAAATCTGAATGGGGGGAAGGAGAAAGTCAATCTGAATTTAACTCAAGGATAGAGATAGTTATTAAAAACCAACCAGGAGCTTTATTTAGTATTACATCAATCTTTGATAAGCATGAAATTAATATCGAAAATATTCGTATCGCTAATAGAACTAAAAAAGTTTACACATTTATTATAGATATAAGTATTGAAAGTTCAGATAAACTAAAATTTGTTCTTGCCGAAATGAAAACTTTAAGCCAAGTTGATAAAGTTAAAAGACAATCAATTAATTATTAATGAAACTAGGCGTTAATATAGATCATATAGCGACTCTTCGTAATGCTAGGGGTCAGGATAATCCAAATATAATTAGAGCATTGAAAATTTGTCAAGATGCAAAAATTGATACACTAACTGTTCATTTAAGAGAAGATAGGAGGCACATAAAAGATAAAGATCTCTTTGAATTAAAAAAATATTCTAAAATTCCTATTAATCTTGAAATGGCGCTAACGGAAGAGATGATAAAAATAGCAAGCAAGATCAATCCAAAATTTATTTGTATTGTTCCCGAAAAAAGAAATGAAATTACAACAGAGGGTGGTCTTAATTTAAACAAAATATCACAAGCAAAATTAAAAAAATTATTAAAAATATCTGGAAAAAAAAATATACAATTAAGTGCCTTTATAAACCCAACAAAAAAAATGATTAATTTAGCTAAAAATTTAGGTTTTGATACAGTAGAACTACACACAGGTAATTTAGATAAAAAAATTATTAGAAAATCCACAATAAATCAAATAAATGAAATGATTGAGTATGCTCACTCTAAAAAATTAATTGTAAATGTAGGGCATGGTTTAAATTTTAAAAATATTAAGTTTATAAAAAAAAGAAAATATGTTGATACTGTTCACGTTGGTCATTTTATAATATCTGAAGCAATATTTATTTCACTTACCAAGACTATAAATATTTTTAGAAATTTAATAAAAAAATGATAATTGGTCATGGTATAGATTTAGTTGAGATAGATAGAGTAAATAATATCTATGCTAAATATAAGAAAAATTTCATATCCAAATACTTTTTGAATGATCAATTCAAATCAATTAATAAAAACTTATTAGCAAATAATTTTGCAATAAAAGAGGCTTTTTCCAAAAGTATAGGTATGGGTTTTAGATCTCCTTGTTACCCAAATAATATTGTGGTTAGTCGAAATAAATTAGGAAAACCAGTCATTTCTCTTCAAAATAAACTTGAAAGTTATTTAAATGATACTTTTGGGAAATATGTTATTCATGTTAGCCTAACAGACACAAAATTATATTCGATTGCGTCGGTAATTATTGAGCAAAGTTAAATCATCTTTAATTAATAATTTTAAAGCGCTTTTTTGGGCTTTAATCATTGCAGGGGTAATTAGAACTTTTGCTATCGAGCCATTTAAAATTCCTTCTGGATCAATGAAGCCAAACTTATTGGTTGGGGACTTTCTATTTGTTTCTAAGTGGGATTACGGATACTCAAGATACTCATTTCCTTTTGGACTGCCTCCGTTCAAAGGAAAAATCTTTGAAAGTAAACCTGAGAGAGGCGATATAATTGTTTTTAAACTCCCAGGACAAGAAAATATCAATTATGTGAAAAGATTGGTTGGGCTACCAGGAGAAACAATAAAAGTTGTAAATGGCAAAATCTATCTAAAGACCAAAAATTCAACTGATTTTAAAGTGCTTGATCAGGTAGAAGATGGATTTTTTTATGATGATCAATACGGTAAGGAAATTCAGCAGTTAATTGAAAATGAATACAGGGTATTAAATATCACGAATGATGGACCACTTGATTATTCTCCTGAGTACAAAATACCAAAAGATAAATTCGGAGTTGGATTTGTGCCAAAAGTTAATATAGTTGGCAAAGTTTGGTTTATTTGGTTCTCAGTTGATACAGATTTCTCTTTGTCAAAATTTTGGAATTTACCCTTTCATATTAGATATGATAGGCTCTTTAACATTATCAAATAAATATTTTGAATAAGACACAAATTTTCAAAACAATAAAAAGCCTTGAGGGTTTTAATAAAAGCATAGAACACGATAGTTTTGAAAAATCAAAAAAAAATACCGATAAACCCTTTCAAAAATATGAATTTCTAGGAGATAGAGTTTTGGGTTTAGTAATTTCAGAATATTTGATAACCACTTTTTCACACAATACTTTAGATGAGATCTCAAGAAGGTTTATTCATCTTGTTAATACAAACACCTTAGCCAAAATATTCAGAAAAAATAATTTAGGTGATATTTTTAAACATCAACTTGATCCCAACTCAAGTAAAAATTCTATATATGCTGACGCATTAGAGTCTCTCATCGGATTTGTCTATACAAGAAAAGGTTTAATATTTTCAAAAAAATTAATAATGGAATTATGGCAAAATGAATTAGACATACTTCCACAAAAAGATCCTAAAACATTTATACAAGAATATTGTCAAAAGAAATATAAGACAATTCCTCTTTACAAATTAATTGAGGAAGCTGGCACGAAACATAAACCTAAATTTTTAGTATCATTGAAAATTAAGGATAATGAAGTAGAAGCAGAGGGAGTTTCAAAACAAAAAGCCGAAATTTTAGCAGCAAAAAAAATGATTAAGATCATCAATAAATTTAGTAAATAATCTATTGTACAAAACTGAGGCCATAATAACGAAAGTAGAAAATTTTAAAGAAAATCATTTAAGTATTTCAGTTTACTCTTCTGAGTATGGAAAAAAATCTCTAGTAGTTTTTGGAGGAAAATCAAAAAAAAAAAATTCTACATATGTTAAGGGATCACTTAATAATATTGAATTTGACAATAATAATGTTTGCCTTTCCTCAACATCTATAAATAAATTTAAATGGTTTTTGTTTTCAAAATATGAGTTGAAGACAATTGATTATTTTTGTTTTTTAATAAATAAATTATTATTTTTAACCGACCAAAATTCTAATGTTTTAAGTTATTATTTGTTATTGATTTCTAAATTGAATGAAAGATCTAATTACCTACCAGAGCTATTATTACTAGAGCTTGAAATTTTAAAAGCCTCAGGTTATCAACCTGATTTAAATGAGAGTGTTTTAAAAAAAATTTTCAATTTCCATGAAAAAGGTAATTTGAAAACTTATGAGCTTATTTATGAACATTTGAAAGATAATAAAGATCATCAGTTGGTTTTTTTTGATTTTATGAGCAGAATAGTTAACAGAGTATTGATTAATTTGAATATTAATTTACCTTTTTCTAGAGATGAAATTACCAGGAAAATATAAAACTATTTATATAGCCTCTGATCATGCAGGTTTTAGATTAAAATCCTTTATTATTGAGGAATATTTGGCCAAAAAAAAATTTAATTTCTTCGATTTAGGCACTAATTCAGATAAATCTGTAGATTATCCAAAATTTGCAAAAAAATTATGTAAAAATATCAATAAATCAAGCATGGGTATCTTGATCTGTGGATCAGGAATAGGAGTAAGTATTAGTGCTAATAGGCATAAGCACATAAGGGCATCGCTTTGTCATAATGCACAAACAGCAAAAATGACCAGAAAACACAACAATAGCAATGTTATATGTTTAAAAGGAAGACCTTTTGTAAAAAAAAATATTTTTGCTATGCTCAACGCCTATTTTAAAACAGAATTTGACAAAGGGAGACATTTAAGGAGAATATCGCAACTATGACACTTAGTGAGAATTTTTTTTCTAGTAATCTAGAACATGCAGATAAAGATTTATATCAGAGTATTTCACAAGAACTTTCAAGGCAACAGAACCAAATCGAATTAATTGCTTCTGAAAATATCGTCTCTAAAGCTGTGCTTGAAGCACAAGGCTCCATTATGACTAATAAATATGCTGAGGGTTACAGTGCTAAAAGATACTATGGTGGTTGTGAGTTTGTAGACATAGCTGAAAATTTAGCAATTGACCGTCTAAAACAATTGTATGGATGTAGTTATGCTAATGTTCAACCTCACTCAGGCGCACAAGCTAATCAAGCTGTATTCTTAGCACTCATTAAACCAGGTGACACTATTTTAGGAATGTCTTTAGATGCTGGTGGTCACTTAACACATGGTTCGAGACCAAATCAATCTGGAAAATATTTTAACGCTGTTCAGTATGGCATAAATCCAGAAACTTCTTTAATAGATTATGACGAAGTTGAAAGATTAGCTATTGAACATAAACCAACATTGATTATTGCTGGTGGTTCAGCTTATCCAAGAAATATCGATTTTAAAAAATTTAGAGAGATAGCAGATAAGATTGAAGCTTATTTACTAGTTGATATGGCACACTATTCAGGTTTAGTTGCTGCCAAAGAATACCCGGATCCATTGCCACACGCACATGTGGTTACATCTACAACTCACAAGACTATTAGAGGTCCAAGAGGGGGTATGATACTTTCAAATGATTTAGACCTTGGAAAGAAATTTAATAGCTCTGTTTTTCCTGGTTTGCAAGGTGGACCACTTATGCATGTGATTGCTGCTAAAGCCGTTGCTTTTGGTGAAGCCCTTCAACCAGAGTTTAAAACATATATTCAACAAGTAAAAAAGAATGCATCAATTCTTGGAGAAGTTCTCATTTCAAACGGGATAGATATTGTCACCGGTGGAACAGACTCTCATATGGTTTTAGTAGATTTAAGATCAAAAAATGTAACGGGCAAAGATGCAGAAGAGAGTTTAGAGAGAGCTGGAATGACTTGTAATAAAAATGGTGTTGCAAATGATCCAAACCCTCCAACAATTACCTCAGGTATAAGATTAGGATCACCAGCTGCTACTACAAGGGGCTTCAAAGAGGAAGAGTTTAAGTTTATTGGTGAAAAAATCTCAACAATCATAAATGCACTATCTTCATCCAACGCAGATATCTCGATGACTGAAAGCTCTATTCTCAAAGATGTTACCGAGCTCTGCTCTAATTTTCCAATCTATAAATAAATATGAAGTGTCCCTTTTGTAAGGAGAAGGAAACATCTGTTTTAGACTCTAGACCTACAGAAGACGGTGGTGTTATTAGAAGAAGACGTCTTTGTGGATGTGAGAGAAAAGAGAGGTTCACTACATTTGAAAGAGTACAATTTAGGGAATTTTTAGTAGTAAAAAAAAATGGTGAAAAATCCATGTTTGATAGAGATAAAATTGCCAAATCTGTTGAATTGGCATTAAGAAAAAGACCTGTAGATATTGATACAAAAGAAAAATTAATTTCAAAGATAGTCAGAGACCTTGAAGGTATGGGTGAAAATGAAGTCAGCACTAACACAATTGGCGAAATGGTTATGCAAGGTTTATATTCATTAGATAAAGTTGGCTATGTCAGATTTGCTTCTGTTTATAGAGATTTTAGAGAAACTAAAGATTTTGAGCAATTCTTAGAAAAAATAGATAAAAAATAAGATTTGTTAAGTGCAATTCATCAAAATTATTTACAAAGTGTAAATAATTTATCAATAAAAAATATTGGATTAACTGGGAAAAACCCTTCAGTAGCATGTCTGATTGTTGACTACTCTAAATCTCCAAAAGGAATTGTCCTAAGTTATGGTTTAACATCAAAAAATGGCAGACCTCATGCAGAAATTAACGCCTTAAATAAATTACCTCAAAATAAAATAAATAATAAAACCGTTATGTATATTAGTTTAGAACCTTGTTTTAAAAATAATAGCTGTTGCGCAAAAGCAATTGCCAATGCTGGAATAAAAAAAGTTTTTATAAGTTCATTAGATCCAAACCCAAATATAAAAGGAAAGGGGATCAAATTTTTAAAGCAGCAAAATATCAAAGTAATTCATTCATCAAAATCTTTAGATAAATTTCAAAAAATTAATAAATATTTTTACACTCACCAAACATTAAATAGGCCTTTTATTACTCTCAAAATTGCTATCTCCAAAAACGGTTTTAGTAAAAGCCCGACAATTAAGAATATTACCTCTGAACAAACTCAATATTTTATGCATCGCATTAGACTATCACACGATGCTATTGCAGTTCAATCAATTCTTATTGAAGGAGGAATTAGCACTTTTAAATATTTTCTTAATTGTAATTTGTTTGATGAGATTATAGTCTGCCAATCAAATATGATTATAAAAAATTCTAGCAAAAAATACTTTTTATCAATGAAATCGTTAAAAAATAATTTTAAATTAAAATCCTCTTATCAATACGGACAGGATACAATTTATAAATTTGTAAATTAATGTTTAGTGGAATAATTCAATCTCAAGGTAAAATTAAAAAACTATCTAGAGAAGAAAAATCTTTGGTAGTTGAAATTTATTCCTCTTTAAAAGGATATAAGCTAGGTTCTTCAATATGTTGTTCTGGTATTTGTTTAACAGTCACATCAAAAAATAAAAATACCTTTAAAGCTGATATTTCATATGAAACTATGAATAAAACAAATGCTAAATATTGGAAAGTTGGAAAAAAAATAAACTTAGAAAAATCTTTAAAAGTTGGTGATGAGATCTCTGGTCATTTTGTTTTTGGTCACATTGATACCACTTGTTCTGTTGAAGAATTATATAAAGTTGGAAGTAGTTGGTTTTTATCTTTTAAGTTCCCAAAAAATCTTAAAAAATTTATTGTCCAAAAAGGTTCTATTTCTCTAAATGGTATTTCACTTACAATAAATGAAGTTAAGTCAAATAAATGTCATTGTATGATCATACCTCATACGTACAAATATACTGATATTCATACATATAAGAAAAATGAAATTTTAAATCTTGAAGTCGATATGCTAGCAAGATACGCTCACTCCTCAAAATCATAGGTTATTAAATTAATGTCAGATTTTACAAATATTGAAAATATAATTAGTGATGCTCGTAATGGTAAAATGTATATTCTAGTTGATAGCGAGGATAGAGAGAATGAGGGTGATTTAATTATACCTGCATCTCTTTGTAAGCCAGAACACATCAACTTTATGGCGACTTATGGAAGAGGTTTAATTTGTTTATCGATCTCTGAGACGAGAGCAAAAGAGTTAAAGCTTCCATTGATGAATCCTGATAACTGGAAAAAAAAGACCACTGCATTTACTATATCAATAGAGTCAAGCACTAACATAACCACAGGTATTTCTGCATTTGATAGAGCAGAAACAGTAAAAGCTGCTATAAATCCAAATTTTAAATCGGGTGATATTGTTAGCCCCGGTCATGTATTTCCATTAATAGCCTGGGATGGTGGAGTTTTAACAAGAGCAGGGCATACGGAGGCTGCTGTAGATATTTCAAGATTAGCTGGATTAAATGACTCTGCAGTAATTTGTGAAATTATGAATGATGACGGTACTATGGCTAGGGTTCCAGACCTGATACCCTACGCAAAAAAACATTCTATTAATATAGGCACAATTCAAGATCTTATAGCATATAGAATTAAAAACGATTTACTCATAAAAAAAATTCCTGAAAAGCAACACCAGATTAAAAATATTTATTCTGATATCTTTGAATTTAATGTTTTTGAAAACACTATTGATGGATTACATCATGCAACATTACACTTAGGAGATTTATCCAAACAAGAAAGCGTAATGACAAGAGTTCATCCCGTTCAGGGCTTCGATGACATAATTATGAATTTTAATAATCCTAAAACAAAAGACTTACATGCTTCAATTGAAAAAATAAAATCTCATGGATCTGGAATTATAGTACTAATTAATAATCCTATACTAGGTGATCTAGGGAAGTTATCGAATGATGAAAAGGTAAAATATTATGGTCTAGGAGCACAAATTCTTAAAAATTTCTCTATTAATAATATTTCTGTTTTATCTAATTCACTTGGAGAGGATTTAGACCTTGGCATTTATGGATTAATTGTGAATAAAATAGAGAGCCTATGAAAAAATTAAAAATTAAAATAATTGTTGCTAATTATTACCAAGAAATAACTGATCCATTAACACAATCCTGTATTGAGATTTTAGATCATAATAAACTTAAATATGAAATTTTAACTGTTCCTGGTGTTTATGAGATTCCTCAAATGATAAAATGGAAAATTAAACCAAATAATTACAATTTATTTATTGCTCTAGGTTGTGTTATAAAGGGTGAAACATATCATTTTGAAGTTATATCTGACTCTGTTGGAAAATCACTTTTAGATATCGTAAATCAAAATAAAAATACACTCATATCAAATGGAATAATAAATGCCTATAGCAAGTCTCAAGCAATGAAAAGATCTAAATCAAAAAATAAAGGAAATGAAGCTGCCAATGCTATGGTCAAAATGATTGAATGCTTAATTTAAATAAAAACACGAGATTATTTTTCTTTCAGTTTATATTTCAAAGAAATTATTCAACTGACTTTGAATTAGATGAATTTATAAAACAAAACATAAAAAAAAGGCCTTTCAACAAAAAAAAATTACTGTCATTAAATGAGAGCTTTAATTCTAATTTAGAAAAAATCAAAGGATTAATAGATTCTAAAATTATTGAAAAAACTAACAAAATAACAGTTTTTCTTCTTTACGCCTTTTGCTCTGAGTATCTTTTAAATAAAAAGAAAAAAAAGATATTAATGAGCGAATATATCAAGCTTTCCAAGGATTTTCTTACCCAAGAAGAGGTAAAATACTTCAATTATTTGTTAGATGATGCCTCTAAAAAAGCACCTTGAAAATAAAATTAAAATAGATTAACAACTTACCATGTCTCAAATACAGTTCTTGCAAATAGTAATATTTGCTGCAATAGCAGCGATTGCTTTCGGAATATTCACAACTAATAAAATTCTAAGTTTACCTAAAGGCACTAAAAGAATGGTAACAATTTCTAGTGCTATTCAAGAGGGAGCTAAAGCTTACCTTAACCGTCAATACACAACCATAGCAATTGTTGGTATTGTAATATTCTTTGCATTCTTTTTAATACCATTTAAACACATCTATGATGTTCCCGTAGGTTTTCTGATTGGTGCAGTTTTATCAGGCCTTGCTGGATATATCGGTATGAACGTCTCAGTAAGAGCAAATGTTATAACAGCTCAAGCTGCAAGTTCCTCTTTAAAAAAAGGTCTTTATGTTGCTTTCAACGCCGGAGCAGTCACAGGATTGTTGGTTGTTGGTCTGGCTTTAGCAGGTATAGCAGGGTATTTTATGATACTATATTTTGGTTTTGAAAGAACAGGAAGAGAGCTTATAGAACCGTTAGTCGCTCTTGGTTTTGGATCTTCATTAATTTCCATATTTGCAAGACTAGGTGGAGGAATTTTTACAAAAGGTGCAGACGTTGGAGCTGATCTGGTTGGAAAAGTAGAAAAAAATATTCCTGAGGATGACCCAAGAAATCCAGCTGTGATAGCAGATAACGTAGGAGATAATGTTGGAGACTGTGCAGGCATGGCTGCAGACTTATTTGAAACTTATGTTGTTTCAATAGTAGCAACAATGGTTTTAGCTATTATCTTTCAAGGAACTGTTAGTGAACTAACTATTTATCCGTTATTAATCGCAGGTTCTAGTATATTAGCATCAATTATTGGTTCAAAGTTTGTATCAATCTCCACTCCTAAATCTTCAATTATGGGAGCATTGTACAAATGGTTTTTTATGACATTATTTATTTCAGTAATTTTATTTGCACTTATAACTCAGTATTCAATTGGCTTTGATCAATTTTTCCAATTAGGAAATAAATGG